>Ga0310834_100080_pt1 | contig 188398 bp, 152 predicted proteins | sample SM_ome_2_FD_201314 | JGI IMG/M metagenome (GOLD analysis project Ga0310834, IMG submission 201314) | Sorghum-adapted microbial communities enriched on stacked mutant (SM) sorghum from Joint BioEnergy Institute, Emeryville, California... ... | reverse complement strand
CTGCGGTGCCTGCCGGTGGCGAGGGTGAGGGTGACCGGTCCACCCGCGGCCCGCCGTTAACGGTCATCAAGACCACCGCGCACCACCCGTTCTGGGACGCCACCACGCGGCAGTGGGTCGACGCGGCCGAGCTTGAGCCGGGCTCGTCGACGCTGGTCGGCCCCGACGGTGAGGTCCAGTACGTCGTCGCGGTCGAGACCTACACCGGCGCCGCCCCGATGCGCGACCTCACGGTCGCCACCATCCACACCTACTATGTGGTGGCCGGCGACACGCCGGTCCTCGTCCACAACACGCCAGGTCCCGGCCGAGCCGATGGGTGTGCGCCGAATGGCGTAGCCTCAATTGAGAAGGGGAAGGAAGGTGTCGACCTACTTGAGGCCGAACTCTTGGCGGATGGTCATACCGTTATCGGTAGGGAGGTGCATGTACAGATTCCCGGAACGGTCCGGGGAGAGGCTGGGTCGTACCGCAAGTTCGACGTGGTGACTCGCAAAGATGGAATCATCTATTTCTTCGAGTCCAAGAATGGGCCCCGTGCGAGGTATGAGTCCGATCAGCGACGAAGGGATAGTATGCTCAACGAGCTTGGCGCTATTCCCTACGGCGACAGAGCCCTTGACTTGGATGACGTATACCTGCACCCGGGCCAGTTTGTGATCATTACGATTTTCAGGAATAACTAGGTAGCAAGCAGTGGTATCCATTCGAATAGTGAGGATGACTTGGGGCTCGCTATGGCGAGTTCGCCCATAATCAGGAAAGTTTATGGAGAAGTTGCGGCGCATCTTCGCGCCCAAGGCTTCAAGAAGTTGCCGCGGAATAGGCGATTCGCCCGGAGAATGTCGGATCAGGTCACGGGTGTCATTGGGCTCACGCATGTCCGACGTGGCGCGGATATCCTCTTCGACATAGGCGTTGGTTGCGTTTGTGACAAAGTTGAGCGGATGATCGCGGGCTGGCGCAATGTCTCGGAAGGCGTTTTCACCACATTCGGAAACATTGGATACGTATGTCCAGACAGGCAGTGGCTGGACACCAGACTCGTCGAGGGTCAATCGGTCGACGCTTGCATAGATGATCTCATTGCGAAATGTGATTCAATTGCAATCCCATTTGTCCTCTCACACACCGATTTTAGGTCGGTCGCCGACGTTCTTGAGCAGGATATATTTCCTAGCTTGCCTTCTAAGCAACACGAACGGCTGGCCGTTATTTATGCATTGTTGGGCGAATTCCGGCGTGCCGTGGAAGTCGTTCAGGGCTTGCCTGCATGGTCTTTCGATGAAACTGACTGGATGATGAGGATTGGTGTTGGCGATGTCCTCTTTCGTGAAGGTTTCTTGAGGGCATTCGGTCATGAGTTGAAGCCTTTCGCAGACGAGTTGGGCCTAGATATTGGCCTGTGATCGTGTTAGGTAAAGAATAATCCTGGGCAGCAGGGCAGACTGCCCGGATGGCAATCGGCCGAATCTCTAAACAGGCCAATCATCTCACTCGCAGTATTTTGTGGTCAATTGCTGATAACGTTCGTGGCAATATGGTCGCCCCGGCTAGAAATGCGGACAGTATAGCGAAATCGCCTCGCTTAGGTGCTGGGGACCGTATTTTGATATGAATCGGGGCGGATCGGTGGGTAGAAAGATGGCCTGAGCCAGGAAGCACACCCAAGAGCGGCCGCCTTCCGAGACAGGCTTACTGCGCGCTCTCCGGAAGGACGGCTTCCCACCTACTTGGCGACGGACGCGACGGCCTGACGAAGGGGCGGGTGGGGCGCCAGCTGGTTGGTTGATTCGGACCAGACGGCGTCGAGGGAGAGGCCGCGGGCGTCACTATGGCGGCGATGGTCGTGAAGGCAGGGTTGGTGATGCGGCCGGCCTCGATCTTCCGCAGGGTCTTGGGGGAGACGCCGGCGTATAGGGCGGTGTCGAGCATGGATCGCTCGCCGCGGGCGCAACGCAGGAGGGCGCCGAGACGCCGCCCACGCTCCACTCGGCGGGGTGGGCGGCGTCCTGACTTTGGTGCCGATTCCTACCGGTATGGTTATGCCGGCAGGGGTTTCGGTGAGGTCGGGAAGGGCGCGGCGTGATCGAGATACTGGGCCCGGCCGAGCTGGCGCGGGCGCGGGAGACGGGGGCGCTGGTCGCGGGCATCCTGCAGACCCTGAAGAGCCGCTGCCGGCCCGGGGTGAACCTGCTGCACATCGACCGGTGGGCCAAGAAGCTGATCCTCGAGGCCGGGGCGGAGTCCTGCTACGTCGACTACGAGCCGAAGTCCTTCGGCCGCGGACCGTTCGGCCACTACATCTGTACGTCGGTCAATGACGCCGTCCTGCACGGGCGGCCGTACAACTACACGCTGGCCAACGGCGACCTGCTGACGCTGGATCTGGCGGTCTGCCTCAACGGCGTCGTGGCCGACTCCGCCATCAGCTTCATCGTGGGCGACGCGCGGCCCCCGGAGAGCGTGGCGCTGATCGAGGCGACCGAGCGCGCGCTGGCGGCGGGGATCGCGGCGGCCCGGCCCGGTGCCCGGGTCGGGGACATCTCGTACGCGATCGGCTCGACGCTGCGTGAGGCCGGATATGAGGTGAACACGCAGTTCGGCGGTCACGGCGTCGGATCGACGATGCACCAGGAGCCGCACGTGCCGAACATGGGGCAGCCCGGTCGCGGGTACACGCTGCGCCCGGGCATGCTGCTGGCCCTGGAGCCCTGGATCATGGCGGATACGGCCGAGCTCGTCGTCGACGACGATGGCTGGACGCTGCGCAGCAAGACCGGCTGCCGGACCGCCCACAGTGAACATACGATCGCCATCACCGAGGACGGCGCCGAGATCCTCACCGTGCCGAAAGCGCAAGCCTGACGCGACCGAGCGCGTCGGTTCCGCCCAGGTTGCTCACGCGGCGTAACCGACAATCGTTAATCCATTCACGCGCATGCCCCTATGGTCCCTGGTGGTGGCCCGTTGCGTAGGGGTAAGCAGAGCAAAGCACCCTGCGCGTGGCTCCTGGCGTGGGCGAGATCCGAACACCCTGCGTCGTCGGGGCTCGTGGCCGACCCAAGCGGCGCCGCGCCTGGGCCCGTCGTCACCCGGCATCACCCACGCTCAGTGCGAGATCAGACCGGCGACGGCCGTGGCGGCGGTCCGGCCACGTCGGCCCGACAGCGACCCCGTGACCGTCTCACCGCGACATTCCAGTGCTGGAACAAACTGACATTCCAGTGCTAGAGTATCGGCGTGAGCGACGCGTTGACCGACGGCGAGCTCACCGTGCTCGGGCTGCTCGCCGAGGCGCCGCGGCACGGCTACGAGCTGGACCGGGTGATCGAGCAACGCGGCATCCGCGAGTGGACGACGCTGGGCTTCTCGTCGATCTACTACCTGCTCGACCGGCTGGCGGGCCTGGGGTTGATCGAGGCCGGCGAGCGCGGCGGCCGTCGGCGGGCCAGCTACCGGCTCACCGCGGCCGGCTGGGCCCGGCTCGCCGAGCAGTCCGCCGACGCCCTGGAGGTGCTGACGCCGGTGCGGGCCCGCGTCCTCATCGGCATGGCCAACAGCCTGGTGGTCGACCCGGCCGAGGTGGACCGACGGCTGCGCAACCGAGTGACACGGCTGCAGGCCGAGCTCGACCGGATCCGCGCCCGGCGCGCCGAGCAGGAGCCGCTACCGGAGCACGTCCACGCGATCTTCGACTACGGCGAGGCCCTGCTGCTCGCCGACCTGCGCTGGGCGCAGGACCTGCTCAACCGAAGGAGCACCATGACCAAGCATGACGCCGAAGTGGCGACCAAGCATGACGCCGAAGCGGCGACCAGGCACGACCCCAAAGCGGCGACCAAGTACGACGTCAAGGTGGCGCACCGCGAGCTGTACGCCCCGAGCGCCAAGGACTTCAGCATCGTCGACGTGCCGGAGATGACCTACCTCGCGATCGACGGGGCCGGCGACCCGAACACCTCCGCCGAGTACGCGGCGGCCGTCGAGGCGCTGTACACGCTCGCGTACACCATCAAGTCCCACAGCCGCGTCGCCCTCGGTCGGGACTTCGTGGTCGCCCCGCTCGAGGGGCTGTGGCGGGCCGACGACATGTCGGCGTTCCTCCGCCGGGAGAAGTCCGCCTGGCAGTGGACGATGCTCATCGCCCTGCCCGACTGGATCACCAGCGACGTCGTGGAGATCGCCCGGGCGGCCGCGCGCAAGAAGAAGAACCTGCCCGCGATCGACGCGGTCACCGTCCGCACCCTCGCCGAGGGCAGGTGCGTGCAGATCCTGCACATCGGCTCGTACGACGACGAGGGACCCGTCCTCGACCGGCTGCACAACACCTACCTGCCCCAGCACGGCCTGCGACCGACCGGGGACCACCACGAGATCTACTTGAGCGACCCGCGGCGGACCGCCCCGGAGAAGCTCAAGACGATCCTGCGGCAGCCCGTGGCGCCGGTGTCCGCCGCGGCCCGGGCGAAGCGTCCATGATGGACAAAGGCTCCGCCGTACCCCGCGTTCTTGGGCGAATCGGGACAAGGTCGGGTCGATCCGGGTCGCGTTGCGGGGCCTTGACAGCACACGTTAGGGTCCCGCATGCCGGGCGGGGTGGGTGCGCCATGAGATGCCCGTCCCGGCTGTCGAAACATGGGGGAGGAGACGGGCATGGTGGCCGCTGTCAGTGGCAGACGCGTCATGCGCATGCTCGCCACGACGGCGGCGACCGCCGCCGTCGTGCTGGTCGCGGGGTGTGGGGTGCGGCCGGCCCCCGTCCGGGCGACCGACCTGACGTTCGTGTCCAACGGTGGCGTGGTGGAGCAGGCCATCGTCGACGCGTGGCAGGGGCCGTACCGGGGAGTGCGTCCCGGCATTCGGTTCATCAACACCTCTCCGGCCGATGTGGTCCAGATCAAGGAGCAGGTCGACGCGGGCACGGTCGGGTGGAACATCGTCACCGTACCGCCGGGGCATGCCATCGAGAACTGCGGAACCCTCTATGAAAGGCTCGCCGTTCCCGGTCTGGACGACGACCACTTCGCGCCGGGGACGCACGGCGAGTGTTTCGTCGCCGTCCTGCAGTACTCGCTGGTCTTCTCCTACAACACGGAGAAGTGGCCCGACCCGGGGGCCGCGCCGAAGACCGTGGCGGACTTCTTCGATGTCGAGCGGTTCCCCGGTACGCGCGGCGTCGCGGCCACGCTGACCGACGGCATCCTCGAGTGGGCGCTGCTCGCCGACGGGGTCGACCCGGCGAGCCTGTACCCGCTCGACGTCGACCGCGCGCTGGCGAAGTGGGAGTCGATCCGGGCCACCACGACCTGGGCGGCCACGGCCGACGATCTCCTGGAGCTCGTGAAGTCGGAGCAGGTGGACATGCAGCTGCTCCTGCAGCCCCACACCCTGGCCGCGATCGACAAGGGCATGCCCATCGCCCCCGTGTGGGACGTGACCCTGACGACCGTCAGCGGCCTGGCGATTCCGCGCGGGTCCCCGTACCTCGAGCAGGCCCAGCAGTTCCTGAGCTTCGTCCTCCAACCGAGCCAGCAGACCCGGATCGCGGAGGTGACCGGGGTGGAGCCGGTCAACCTCGAGGCCGAGCCCAACCGGTCCGACAGCAGCAACTCGGTCAACGCCTTCGGGCCGGCCAACACCGGCACGACGGTGGCGATCGACCAGCAGTGGTGGGGCCAGAACTGGGCGAGCACGTCGGCCGAGTTCCATGCGTGGCTGAACCCGGCACCGGCCTGAGTCGCGGGGACCCGTCCCGTCGTGGCGCGCTGGTGTGACATGATCGCGGCCGTGGGCGGGCTGGTCGTGGTCACCGGGGGCGGGCGCGGGATCGGCGCCGCGACCGCGCTCGCCTGTGCGGCCGCGGGCTTCGACGTGTGTCTGTCCTATCGCTCCGACGAAGCGGCGGCGCAGCGCGTGGTCGCCGAGTGCGAGCGGGCCGGCGTCCGCGCGACCGCGGTTCGGGCCGATGTCGGGGTCGAGGCCGACGTGATCGGACTGTTCGCCGCGGCGGATCGGATGGGGACGGTGACGGCCCTGGTCAACAACGCCGGCATCGTGGCGCCCGCCAGCCGGGTCGACGACTTGAGCGCCGAGCGGATCCACCGGCTGATGCGCGTCAACGTCGTCGGAGCGTTCCTGTGCGCTCGCGAGGCGGTGCGCCGGATGAGCACCCGCCACGGCGGCGCGGGTGGCGCCATCGTGAACGTCTCCTCCCGGGCGGCCGTGCTCGGCTCCGCCGGTGAGTACGTCGACTACGCCGCGTCGAAGGCGGCCGTCGACACGCTCACCGTTGGGCTGGCCCGGGAGGTCGCGGGAGAGGGGATCCGGGTCAACGCCGTCCGCCCGGGCCTGATCGCCACCGAGATCCACGAGACCACGAGCCCGGGCCGTCTGCAGCGCCTGGCCCCGACCGTCCCGATGGGGCGCGTCGGCGCACCCGAGGAGGTGGCCGCGGCGATCGTCTGGCTGCTCTCCGACGAGGCGTCCTTCGTGACCGGTGCCCTCCTGGACGTCTCCGGCGGGCGCTGACCGGCGAGCCGCCCAGCCGGGCGGCGGGCGCGGCTATCCGTTGGCCGTGCGGCCAGTGGCCGTCGGCCCCGGGCGCTCGGGTGACCCGTGAGGCCGGCCGCCGTGCGCCCGGGCCGGCGGCGTGACGAGGACGACACGCCGGACGGCACCCCGATCCGACCGTTCGCTGCCCCGGCGCCCTCCGTTAGGCTGCCCGGCATGGCTGCGCGGAACGCTCCCTTGGTGTTGCTTTCCGTAGATATTCGACCACAGACCGTACGTATCGCGCCCGCGCCGCGCCCGCGCCGCGTACCGCTTCGGGTGGTCGCCGCAGCCATCGCCCTCGTGTGCGCCATGGTCGGCATCGTCGTGCTCCCCGGCCACCCGGCCGCGGCCGAGCCGGAGGGCGGTACGGCCGAGATGCGTCGCCAGCTCGACGAGGCGCAGCGCGGCTACCTGGATGCGAAGGCGGCCCTGGACGCGTCGGTGGCCCGCCAGCAGGAGCTCGCCGTGACGCTGGAGACCGTCGAGGCGCAGCTCGAGGTCGAGTCCCAGATCGTCGGCAAGATCGCCCGCGACGCCTACAAGGCGGCCGGCTTCACCGGGCTCACGGGCGTCATGGCCGCCGGCTCCCGGGAGCAGTTCCTGGCCGGGATGAGCGTGCTGGACGCGCTCGCCACGCGCGAGGGCAACGCGGTGCGGCACCTGCTCGACACCCGGGCCAACGCCCAGGCCGCGCAGGCCGGCATCGAGGCGGAGCTGGCCATCCAGAGCGAGCTGCTGATCGAGATGGAGAACCGCAAGCAGCAGGCCCAGCAGGCCCTCTGGTCGGTCGGCGGCGGTCACCCGGTGAACGGGTTCAGCGCCTCTGCCTCGGTCGTCGCCGAGCCGGCGCCGCGTAACGAGAACGGCGGCTGGTCACCGGAGTCGCGTACGGTCTACGAACCGGCGACGGGTGGTTACATCACGCCCCGTACGGCCCATGCCGTGGCCCAGGCCCAGGCGGCCGGCTTCGACCGGTACGTGGCCTGCTACCGGTCGCTGGAGGACGGCGGCGAGCATCCGCGGGGCCGAGCCTGCGACTTCGCGGTCAACCCGGGCGGCGGGTACGGTGGCGACGCGTACGGCGAGGCCCGGGACTACGGCAACAACCTGGCGGCGTTCTTCGTCTTCAACGCCGATCGGCTCGGTGTGCTCTACGTCATTTGGTATCAGCAGATCTGGATGGCGAGCTCGGAACGGTGGTTCTCGTACAGCGGTTGTTGCGACCCGTCCAGCAAGCACACCAACCACGTACACCTATCGATGTACTAGCCGCTAGGCCGACCCCCGGCGGCGGTGCCCCCGCCGCCGGTCGCTACCGTGTCGTCACGGACAGTTGGGGTGCTTGACACGCGCGCGTCGGTGTCGTTGTCTCCTACGGGGGCGCTACGAAGGGGGTGTCGTGGCGCAATGGAGTTCGCACGAGGGGGAGCGGTGGCGAGTCTGGCCACGGTGTCCGGCCAGGTGGGGGTTGAGATGTCGACGGTGCCGGTGCGGATCATCGGCCGTCGACTGCCGGGCCTGACCTGGTCGGGGCGCACCGGCATCCATCTCGGAATCCAGCGGGGCAACGAGGTGGTCGGCCTCGTCCGGGGTGACGAGGGCGAGGCCACGTTCGACATCGAGGTGGAGCTGCACGTCGACGGCGACGGCGGGGCGGACTTCCGCGGGCCGTACGTGCACGGGCGGCGCGTGCAGCGCTACGTCTACCTCGTCTGGGGTGAGGTCGACGACGAGGGCACGTTCACCCCGTTCCAGCGGGTCAAGCTCCCGTTGTCGCCCCTGCTGGAGCAGCACGGCGTCGAGGCCCTGCGCAACTCGCCGCGCGTGCACGCGTTTCTCGAGCTCACCGACCCCAAGGGCCGGCCGGTCGTGGCCACCGTGCGCCCACCCTGGGTGTTCTGGCGGATCTAGCCGCCGGCTAGGCTCGCTGGCGTGTGGACTCCGCTGGCCTACGCGATCATCGCCGGTTCGGTCGGCCTCGGCGTGTGGTGCCTGGCGAGCGGGGCCCGGGGGCGCTACCTGAACCAGCCGCAGTACAGCGGCCTGCTCCTGCTCTCCGCCGTCGTCCTGGTGCAGAGCATCGTGGCCGTGGTGCGCCTGGTCGGGGGTGAACGCCCGTCGGACCTGATCACGTTCGTCGGGTACCTGCTCACCACCGCGCTCCTGATGCCCGCGGGCGTGTGGGTGGCCCGGATGGAGCCGACCCGCTGGGGTTCGGTGATCGCCGGCGCCGCCTCGCTCGTCGTGGCCGTCCTCACACTGCGCTGCCTGCAGGTCTGGTCACAGTGACACGTTCCGCGATCAACACCGGCGCCGGTCGGGTGCTGCTGTTCCTGTACGCCCTGTTCGCGCTGGCGGCGGGGGCCCGGGCGAGCGTCCAGATAGCGACGAAGTTCGATGAGGCGCCGGTCGCGTACCTGCTGTCGGCGTTCGCCGCGGTGGTGTACCTCGTGGCGACCGTCGGCTTCGTGCGCGGCGGCTACCACGGGCGCCGGCTCGCCCTGGTCTGCCTGCTGATCGAGCTGGCCGGCGTGCTCGCGGTCGGCACGCTCAGCCTGGTCCTCACGTCCGCCTTCCCCGACGAGACCGTGTGGTCGCAGTACGGCCGGGGGTACGGGTTCATCCCGCTGGGGCTGCCCGTGCTGGGCCTGCTGTGGCTCCGCGCCCACCCCGAGAAGCGGGACGCGCCGCCGGCCGGGGACACGGCGGAGGGCGCCGACGCGGCCGAGGACCGCTGACGTCACCGACGCCGGGGGCCTACGGGCGTCAGGAACCTGCGGGCCTCAGCAAGAACCTGCGCACGTCAGGAACCTGCGCACGTCAGGAGATGTCGACGGCCCGCCAGAGCGTGGTCGGGGCGGTGGCGACGGCCTGGGCCCGGGCCCGTTCGCGCAGGCTCTGGCCGGTGGCGATACGCGCCGCGATGTCCGGCGTCGGCCGCAGGCCGGGCAGGACCACCGTCCAGACATCGACCAGGCGCTTGCTGACGTCCACCTCACCGGTGCTCGCCAGCTGCAGGGCACCCACGAGGCAGGTCACGATCACGCGGGCCGCGACGTCGGCCGGGCAGGCCAGCCCCATCAGCTCCCACTCACCGGCCGGGGAGAGGAGACGCTCGATGTCGCCGACCCAGCCCTCGAACGGGCGCGCCACCGGCGTCTTGATCGCGTCGCGCTCCAGTGACAGCCGGATACCCGCCCGGACCAGCACGTCGCTGGCGTACTTCTCGGCCACCTCGAAGGAGAGCGCGATCACGGTGTCCAGGGCCGGCGCCTTGAGTGCCTCGAACTGGTCGACGAGCGGGGGCCACTGGTTCGCGGTGTACTCGACGATCGCGGCGGCGAGCGCCTCCTTGGTGGGGAACAGCGAGTAGAACGCGTTCTTGGTCAGACCCGCGCTCTCGGTGAGGTCGTTCACGCTGGTCCCGAGGAAGCCCCGCTCGGCGAAGAGCATGGCCGCGCAGCGCATCACCCGAAGCTGCTCGCCGTCCATCCGCTGGTGCCGTCCCACGCAAGCAAGGTAGCACCATCGGCCCGCCGACCTCGGGGCACGACATGGCGTCTTCGGGGCAGGAGATGGCGTCGTCAAGGCACGAGATGGCGTCGTCAAGGCACGACATGGCGTCGTCGGGGCATGACCCGGGAATGGGTTCGGGCCCGGGCTGGCGGCGCGTCCGGGCGACGTGGGTGGGGAAAGCCGGTCGCGGTGACCGTACGGGCGCGCTCATCATGGACCGCGATGGAATCCGCGATCCCGGTGACGCCTGCCCAGCTGCCGGACGTGCTGCTGCACGTCGCGGTGGTACGGCCTGTCTTCGTCTGGGGCGCTCCGGGCATCGGCAAGAGCTCGCTGGTGCGGCGGTTCGCGCAGTCGCTGGGTCTGGACTGCGTGACCCTCATCGGCACCCAGCTCGCGCCGGAGGACCTCATCGGCGTGCCCGAGCTGCGCAACGGTCGCAGCCGGTTCGCGCCGCCGGAGATGATCGCCCGGGACGAGCCGTACTGCCTGTTCCTGGACGAGCTGAACTCCTCCTCGCCGGACGTGCAGAAGGCGTTCTACTCACTGATCCTGGATCGACGCATCGGCGGGTACACGCTGCCGGAGGGATCGATCGTCATCGGAGCCGGCAACCGGGCCTCGGACAACGCCCTGGCTCGGCCCATGGCCAGCGCCCTGGTGAACCGCCTGGTCCACGTGCACCTGCGGGCCGACGTCAAGGACTGGCTGGAGTGGGCCGCCCGGGCGGGCATCCACCCGTGGGTGATCGATCACATCACCCTGCGGCCGGACCACCTGTGGGCCAAGCCGCCGAAGACGGAGGAGCCGTTCTCGACGCCCCGGAGCTGGCACATGCTCTCCGACGCGCTGCACTCCTACGGCGACTCGATCAGCGAGGAGACGCTGCGGGTGCTCGCGTGGGGCACGCTGTCGCCCGCACACGCCCAGGCCTTCACGGCGTACGTGAAGACGCTGCGTCACCGCTACGACCTCGACGCGGTGCTCAAGGGGGACGCCGCCTGGCCGGCCCGGCCGGAGGACCGCGACCTGCTCTACTACCTGGCCGAGGCGTTCCGGGCGCGGCTGATCCACGACCTGCCCGCGGACAAGGATCGCGCCCCGGCGTCGATGCGCGCCTTCGCCCACCGGGCCAAGGCCCTGCTCGTCGAGCTGGCCGAGATCTCGCTCGAGTGCGCGCAGCTGGTCATCGCACCCGACGAGCACGGCAACTCGGCGCTGCCCGCCTGGTTCATGGTGGACATCGGCCGTGACCTGCCGCGACTGGTCGCGGCCCGGAAGTGAGAAGGCCCGTACGCCCGTGAGCCGGCGTGCCCCGAAGCGGCCCGATCCCCGGGAGCAGAAGTGGCGAGCCGGCCTGGACCTGCTGGCCGGGCACGGGCTGTTCCGTTCGTTCCACGATGTGTCCTTCGTGGACAGTCCGCGCCTGGCCCAGGCCCGGGGTGGGCCTTCCTGACCGCCGCCGGTCAGGTCGTCTGCCACAGGTACGCGGATCTGGAGCCGGACGAATGGGCCTGGGTCGTCGCGCACGCGCTGCTGCACCGGGGGTTCGGTCACCTGCGGGAGGATCGTCAACCGCGGGACGCGGTCGAGGCCGCGGTGGCCTGCCTGTCGGTGAACCGCTTCCTGCGCGAGATGCGGCTCGGGCGGGAGCCGATGCCGCTGCCTGAGGAACTGCCCACCGGCGACCCGGAGGTGCTCGCGCACCGGTGGCGGAGCGAGGGGGTTCCGCCGGCGCTGCGTCACGCGGGCACCGCCGGTCACGCGGCCGACATCGTGGTCGATGAGCGGTACGGCCGGCGGCTCATCGACTGGGAGGCCGAGTTCGCCGCGGCCATCGCCCGGGCCGCGGCCGACGCGATCGAGGTGGCCGGTGGCGCCCGGGCGTCGATGACCGATCCCGAGCCCCGCCGCACGCCGTGGGAGCTGGCGCGGGGCTGGTTCCTCTCGTCGTACCCGTTGCTGGGTGGGCTCGCCGCCCACTTCACGCTCGTGGCCGACGGCGAGCTGGCCCAGTCGTGGGACATCGCGGTGGCCGCGGTCAGCCCGGAAGCGGGGGAGATCTATCTCAATCCGTTCGCCGCCCTGTCGGAGGCGGAGTGGCGTTTCGTGATCGCGCACGAGATGCTGCACGCCGCGTTGCGTCACGGCGACCGGGTCGGTGGGCGGGACCCGTACCTGTGGAACGTGGCCACCGACTACGTCATCAACGGTTGGCTGGTGGAGATGGGGGTCGGCAACCTGCCCGACGGGGCGCTCTACGACCCCACGCTGGCCGGGCTGTCGGCCGAGGCCGTGTACGACCGCATCGCCACCGACCTGCGCCGGCTGCGTCGGCTCGCCACGCTGCGGGGCCGCGGTCTGGGCGACGTCCTGGGTGAGCCGCTGCCGCACGCCGGGGCCCGGCCCGGGGTCGATCTCGACGAGTACTACCGCCGGGCGCTCGCCACCGGCCTGGCCTACCACGAGAGCGGGCAGCGGGGCTTGTTGCCGGCCGGCCTGGTCGAGGAGATCCGGGCGCTGGAGCACCCGCCGCTGCCCTGGGACGCGCAACTGGCCCGATGGTTCGAGGAGTTCGTGCCCGCGCCCGAGCCGCGCCGGTCGTACGCCCGCCCGTCCCGGCGACAGGCGTCCACTCCGGACATTCCCCGCCCCGGACGGTGGCGGCCCGAGGAGGAGGTGCCGCGGTACACCTTCGGCGTGGTCCTGGACACCTCCGGATCGATGGATCAGAAGCTGCTGGGCCTGGCCCTGGGCGCCATCGCCTCGTACGCCACCGCCCGGGACGTGCCGCGCGCCCGGGTCGTGTTCTGCGACGCCGCCGCCTACGACGCCGGGTACCTCGACGTCACCGAGATCGCCGGCCGGGTGCGCGTGCGCGGGCGGGGCGGCACCCGGCTGCAGCCCGGCATCGACCTGCTCGAGCGGGCCGAGGACTTTCCCCTTGACGCGCCGATCCTCGTCATCACCGACGGGCAGTGTGACGTCGTGCGGGTCCGGCGGGAGCACGCCTTCCTGGTGCCCCGGGGTGCCCGCCTGCCGTTCACCCCGCGCGGGCCGGTCTTCGCCATCGTCGCGTCCTGAGCGCGCGGCCCGGGCGGGCCTCCTGGCCAGGCCCGGGCAAGGGTGGGCGAACCCGGCGTTTCGGGCGCTTCCCGGTGCCATCGGCGAGCGGTATCGTCCGGCGTGACCGCGGGAGTGAAGCGGGAAGGAGGAGGAATGCCATCCTCGCGGTACGCCCTGCGCAGCGAGGACCGGACGCCCCCACTGCTGGGCTGGGCGGAGATGGACGGCTTCTTCGTGGGCACCGAGTCGGCCTGGGACGCGTACGAGAACCCGAGCGAGGAGCCGGGAACCGTCCAGGTGACGCTGCGTGGTCTGGACTGGTTGGACGCGGCGACCGACCGTCCTACCCGGACACTCGAGCTCGGCGACACGGTGCTCGAGGTGCGCAGCGACCGGGGCCGGACGCTGGGCGACTACTCCCTGTGGGACACCCGCCTGACGGTGCCGGCCGGGGCGACCGAGGCGACGTTGACCGCCTCCATCGGCACGGTGCCCCATGTCGGGGCCGAGTGGAGCTGGGACCAGTGGCGCAGCGCCCCGCCGAGCCGTCCGAACCTGTGGGCGGAGCTGCCCGTCGGGCGGCGCGAGGGCTGGCTGGAGGTCGCGCAGGCCATCGCGCTGCGCGAGCACCGGAATCCCTACCCGGCGCTGACCGAACAGATCGATCTCGATGGCAGTCATATTGACGATCTCGCGAGTTTCTTCTGCGCGCTCGGCGAGGCGCTGGCCGGGCCGGGCGGCTGGTGCGCGTCGACCGTGCCGGGGCTGACCGACTGCCTACGGCACGCCCCCCGAGCCGCGGCACGGCCGCGCCTGGTGTGGCGGGAGATGGCGGTGGCCGAACGCGGTCTGGCCCGCAAGGTCGAGGGCGACGCGGTGACGTACCTCGAATTGATCCTGACCACTCTAGCCGAGGGCTCCGTCGAGGTGGTGCGCGCGTAGGCCCCGGGGCGGGCGTGCCCCAGAGGCCAGCGACGGCCGACTCAGGGAAGGCGGGCCTCGTCGGTGAACCACTCCCGCGGGCCCCGCCCGCGAGACGTCAGCCGGCCCGCACCGGACCGGTGACACCGAGCGACAGCGCGACGCGACGCGCCTCCTCGGCGAACGCCTCCGCGCTGGGAAACCGGGCCTCCGGACGCTTGGCCATCGCCCGGTCGACGACCGCCACCGCCGATGCGGGCACGTCGCGCGGCAGGGGAGGCGGAGGCTCCCGCACCTGCCGGGTCGCGATATCGACGGGACTACCGCCGTCGAACGGCCGTCGCCCGGCCAGGCACTGGTACGCCACGACGCCCAGTGAGTACACATCGGACAGTGGGGTGGCCCGTCCGCCCATCGCGATCTCCGGAGCGAGGTAGGCCGCCGTGCCGACCACCGACCCGGGCGCGGTGAGCTGGGGGGCGTCGGCGGTCCGAGCGATGCCGAAGTCGGTCAGGACCAGACTCCCGTCGCGGCGGACGAGCAGATTGCCCGGCTTGACGTCGCGGTGCACGACGCCGGCGCGGTGGACGGCCTCCAGCGCGTCTCCGGCCTGGGCGACGAGCGCCATGGTGCGCGCCGCGGTGAGGCGCTTGACCCGGACGAGGGTGCGCGCCAACGCCTCCCCGTCCACGTACTGCATCACCAGGTACGTGCCGACCGCCGGGTCCTCGATGAAGTCGTAGATCCGCACCACGCCCGGGTGGTTGATGGTCGACATGGCCTTGGCCTCGGCGCGGAAGCGCGCCACGAAACCCGGGTCGTCGTTCATCGACGGATGAAGGACCTTCACGGCGATGGGCCGGTCCTCGACCGCGTCGTGCCCGCGCCAGACCTCGCCCATGCCCCCGCTGGAGATGTGGGCGTCGAGTCGGTAGCGCCCGTTCAACACGGTTCCCGGTCTGATCATCCACCCTCGCTCGTCGCCTCGCGGCCCGACTGCCCTGCTGAGATCCTAGCCAGGACCCGTGGGGAAGGGCGTCGCCCGGACCTTGCCGCGGTACGTGGCCGGCGTGAAGCCCAGCCGCTGGCGGAACTCGTGCGTCAGGTGGGCCTGGTCCGCGTACCCCAGCTCGGCGGCGATCTCGGCGAGGCTGGCGGTGGGATCCGTACGGACCCGCTGGGCCGCCTCCTGCAGGCGCCGGCGTCGGATCATCTCCGCCGGCGTCAGGCCGACGTACTGCACGGCGAGGCGCTGCAGGGTGCGGGGCGAGACCCCGAGCCGGTCGGCGGCGTCGGCGACGCTCTGCACGTCGGAGTCGGCATCGATGATCTCCGCCATGCGGTTGGCCAGGCGGTCCCGGTCGGTGGGCGGCGGCAGGCGCCCGGCCAGCCACGCGGTGAACGCCTTGACCGCCGCCGCGTGCCGCTGCTCCGGGTCCTCGGTCGCCATGGCCGCGACCACCTCGGCGTGCAGGTCCGGTGCCTCGACGATCACCTCGCGGTCGCGCAGCCGCCCGGGGTCCGGAGTGAAGGTGGGCACGGCCGCCGGACGCAGCAGCGCCCCCACCGCCCAGCCGCGGCCCGTGAGGTCCCGGTAGGAGACGCGGGTCGTGGGGCCGGCCAGCGTCACCTGGGCCGGTTGCACCACGAGGTTGCACGCCGGGTAGGACACGAGGTACTGGCGGGAGGCCCGGCCGGGGGCGATGTCCCATTCCGGAATCCAGAACCAGCGAACGAACTCCGCCACCTCGGGCGGGGCCGGCACGCGACGCATGGACGGCAGCCGCGCCGGATAGAGGACCCCGCGCGTCTCGGCGGCTCGCGACGCCGACGATCTCACGAAGCGAGCCTAACGCCGACACGTTGTCGCGAATCTCCAAGTCACCGGGCCCGGGCCGGCCGTAGCGTCGGGCCCATGAGCACTGTGCAGACGAAAGGCGTCACCGGTCAGTACACGACGGACGGGATCCCCCACGGCTACACGAGCCTCACGCCGTTCCTGGCGATCCCCAACGTCAACGAGGCGATCAACTTCTACCGGGACGTGTTCGGTGCCCGCGTCGTCGACGTCACCGAGATGAACGGCGTCGTGGTCCACGCCGACCTCGACTTCGGCCACGGCCACCTGCAGCTGGGCGAGCCCAACCCGCACTACCACCTCGTCGCCGCGCCGGCCGGCGCCGACGACTGCTATGCGATGGGGCTGTACTGCGCCGACGCCGACGAGCTCGTGGCGCGGGCGACGGCGGCCGGGGCGACCATCCGCGAGCCGTTGATGACCTTCGTCTCGGGCGACCGGTACGCGTCGATCCGTGACCCGTTCGGCGTGCGCTGGACGATCATGAGCCGGGTCGAGGACCTCTCCCCCGAGGAGAGCAGCCGGCGGGTCGCCGAGTGGGCCCAGCAGCAGCGCGGCTAGGAGGCCCGGCCGCCGGGCCGCGGACGGTCCGGTAACCGGGGACGCGAGGGGCGCCGGTGCCTTGGCCGGCACCGGCGCCCCGTACGGTCGCATCGAGCCGATCGGTCGGTCGGAGCGATCGGACGATCAGACCGATCCGACGATCAGGCCAGTCGGACGATGCGTCCCTCCCCGCCGACCGGATAGTCGGCCGCCGAGATCAACCCGCCCAGGTCCTGGCTGATGTAGCGGGCCAGGGCCTGCTGGTAGGTCAGGCCGACGGTCGTGAACGGGAGGCCGCGGAACGGGTACTGGTCCCCGCCCCGGGCGCTGAAGTCGTTGGTGGCCACCGAGATCGGGTCGCCCGGCACCACCACGCCGTCCTGCACGATCACCGTGCCGTCGTCGAGCACCACGTCCCGGACCCGGCTACCCGGGCTCAGCACGTTGCCGTCGTTGTCGACGACCTGCGCCGGGAACGTCGTGTCGTAGGTGAACCGGAACCCGGCCACGTGCGCGAACCGGCCGTCCTCGGCCGGGCTGCGGGAGATCGCGTTCTCGAGGATCTCCTTGAACTGCTCCCGCGGCACGTCCGGAACCACCGAGACGAAGTTGGCGAAGGCCGCGATCTGGAACGTCGTCAGCTCGGTGATCGGGCCGGCCGGGATCACGCTGTTGTTGCGGATGCCGCCCCCGTTCTGCAGGGCCACCTGGGGCGGTGCCACGCCGAAGGCGGCCGCGTTCTGCCGGCCGGCGGCGAGCAGCGCATCGGCCATCAGGTTGCCCAGGTTGGTCTCGACCTGGCGGATGTTCGGCCGGGCGCCGTCCAACGGCACCTCCGACTGGGCCAGCACGTTGGCCGACAGGCCCTCGGTGTACGCGACCACCGGCTCCACGACCTGGCGCAGCAGCTTCTGGTCCGGCTGGACCGCGTCCGGCGCGACACCCGACACGCGCACCGGGCCGCTCGAGTCGTCCACCGAGATCACCCGGCCCCGCTTGTCGAAGTTCACGACCAGGCGGCCGATGTACTTGTAGTCGCCCGCGGTGGTGACCACCGGGATCGCCTGACCGGTGGCGTCCGGGACGTAGAGCGGGTAGCGCAGCTTCTCCCCGGTGACCGGGTCCACCGAGATGCTGTCGCCGGGCACCAGCAGGTCGTCGTCGGCGGCCAGCAGCTCGTCCCCGCCGCCGGCGATGGCCACGTCCACGTCGCGCAGCATGGGCAGCAGCTCACGGTCCTCGGAGAGCCCCTGCAGGTGGCTGATGAAGATGATCTTGTCGACGCCCTGGCGGGTGAGGCGGTCGATCTCGTCCTGGACGATCCGCGCGACCTCGGGCAGCACGCGGACGTTGCGCGGGCTGGAGATCGCGGGGAGCAGCGGGGTCGTGGCACCGACGATGCCGATCTGCTCGCCCCGCTCCTTGACCACGGTGCTGGCCACGATCGTGCCCTTGCGGACCAGCGCCTGCAGCCGCGGCTCGTCGCGGAAGTCCAGGTTCGCCGAGACGAACGGCGGCGGCGTGTGGCCGAAGCCGGCGATGAAGTCCGCGAGCACGTCGGGGCCGAAGTCGAACTCGTGGTTGCCGATGGCCATGGCGTCGTAGTCCATGGCGGCCAGGGCGATGGAGTCGTAGTACGGCACGCCCTTGGTCAGGCTCGCCGTGAACTCCGGGCCGGCGAGGAAGTTGTCACCGGAGGAGAGCACCACCACGCCCCGGTGCCCGCTGCCGCCGCGGGGCGGACGGCCCGTCGTCGCCTCGTGCCGCAGCTTGTCGAGCAGCGTCTTGAACCGGGCGACGCCCCCGAAGTCGGGCTGGCCCGGTGCGTTGACCAGCTTCGACTCGCCGTCGTTGTTGTGCAGGATGGTCAGCGTGAATGCCGCCTTGTTCTGGTGGTGGTCCCCGGCGTAGGCCACGCCGCCGGCGGTGACGATCGCCACCGTGGCCACGGCGGCCACGCCGACCAGGACCTTCCGCCTTCGAAGCCATCCGCGATGGGTCGCCATGCGCACTCCCCTTCGAGTTGGACATGGATCGCCGGTCCCTGGTGGGACGGCTGAATGAGAGCACAACAGCAGAGGCGAACCCACGGGTGACAGCCGGAAAACGGCGATGTTATGAATTCGTGACCGTACCGGTGGCGGCTACCGCGCGGCCCGGCCGGGTGGCCGTACGGCCGGCGGCTCGACCGTACGGTCACCCGGGCCCGAGCGTCGGTGGGCGTCAGGGCCGCCAGGTGTCGGTGAGGGTGAGGGTGCACGCCGAGCCGGTGTTCGCCACCCGGTTGCCGCCCGACTCCCAGCCGACCCAGGAGCCGTTCTTCTTGACGTACTTGTACTCAAATACGGTGTTGGCGGGCAGGGTCACCGTTCCGCGCCATACCGGGTAGGTGGCGGGCGACAGCGCGAGACCGCCGTTCGTGTCCCAGTTGGACAGTTCGGGCCGGTTGCCGAGGACGAAGACGTTCTCGCCCCAGACGGTGGTCACCGTCGCGGCGAAGGTCACCTCGACCGTCTCGCAGCCCACCGCGCCCGGGCCGTTCCACGTGTCGGTCCACGTGGTGGCGCAGGCGGTGGGGGTGGTCCGGGCCCGGTTCGGGTCGTACTCCCAGGTCACGTGCCCCGACGAGGTCACCCGGATGTACTTGTACTCCACCGTGGTGTTCGCCGGCAGAGGCACGGTCGCCGACCACACGCCGCCGGTGTTGGTCAGCGGCACCGCGGCCGCGGTGTTCCAGTTCGCCAGGGCAGCCTGGTTGCCGGTGACCTTGATGGTCTCGCCGGGGCCGGTCGGGGCGGTGACGCTGAACGTGGTGGCGACCGACCCGCAGGCGGTGCCGGTGGGCCCGCCGCTGACCGTGGCGTTCACGTGCAGGGCCAGCAGGCCGTTCGCCGGCACGGTGGCGGTGAACTGGCCCGATCCGTTGACGGTCACGGTCGGACCGGTGCACGCCCCGCCCGTGTGGTCGCCCGCGGCCACGTCGCAGTACGTGCCGGCCGGCAGCGAGGTCTGGAACGTACGGGTCAACGGGGCACCGCTGCGGTTGAACACCACGTACCCGTTGCTGCCCCGGCCGAAGGCGATCTGGTCGGATCCGCTGGACCACCAGTGGGTCACCGGTGTGCCGGCCACGGCGTTGTGGAAGCCGACCAGGTTGGCGATCGCCCGGATGCGGTGCTCGCACTCCCAACCGGCGCCACAGGACACCGGGGTGGTCGTGCCGTCGGCGGCCGCGGGCGGTCCGGCCTCGTGATGGGTGAAGGTGAAGCTGGACATCACCTTGGGCGTGCCGTACGGATAGGCGAGCATGAACGCCGTCGCCAGCACGTACGGCTGACCGTCCTTATAGGTCAGTCGGGCCCGGCCGTTGCGCTGCGTGTCGTGGTTGTCGATGAACGCGATGGCGTCGCCGCTGGCCAGCAGCATCGAGCCGGCGAGACTGTTGAGACCGGCCAGGTTGCCGTCGCGGAAGGCGTTGCCCACCACGTCGCCGTAGCGGAACTCGGTGACGTCGCCGATGCCGGCGTACTCGGTCGGGCTGATCTCGCCGGGGCCGCCCTCGATGACCTCCTGGTAGATGTAGGGGTCGCCGTCGAGCTGGCTGTAGATCGCCTGCAGGTCGGCGGCCGGCACGTGCTTGGCCGCGTCGATCCGGAAGCCGTCGACGCCCAGGCTGATGAGGTCGTTGAGGTAGGCGACGAGCTTGCCGCGGACGTACGCCGACTCCGTGGCGAGGTCGGAGAGATCGGCCAACTCGCAGTTCTGAACCTCCCAGCGGTCGGTCCAGTTCACGATGTCGTCGTTGCCGTTTCGGCCGCAGTGGTGGAAGTCGTGGTATCCGTACGGCACCGCCGGGTAGCTGTACTGGCTGTAGCTGGAGCCGGCGCTGCCGGGCCCGGTCGAGGCGCCGCCGGCCATGTGGTTGACGACGGCATCGACGTAGACCTTCACCCCGGCGGCGTGACACGCCTGCACCATCGCGGCGAAGGCGGCCCGGTCACCCCGTCGGCTGACGAGCTGGTAGCTGACCGGCTGGTAGTCCTGCCACCACGGGTAGCCCAGCCCGGGCAGGACGACGTGCTCCTGGGGCGGCGAGACCTGGATTCCACCGAATCCCTTGGGGCCCAGGACATTCGTGCACTCGCTGGCGATCGAGGCCCACGGCCACTGGAAGAGATGGACGATGACGTCGCGGGGGTCCGGGTCGGGGAGGGCGGCGCGGGCTGGCAACGCAGCGTCGAGCTTGGCGTCGACCCGGGGGGCGGTGAGCAGGACGGTGGTGATGGCGGCGGCGGTGGCGAGGGCGAGCGAGCCCGCCGCCAGCGCCCGCCGGCGCTGCCGTAACGCGAGATTCATGGCTGCTCCTGACGAGCGGTGCGGACCTACATCGGCGGCGTACCCCCGGTAGCCGGAACGCTCCACCAGCCGGCCGTGTCCGGCGGGAGGGCCCCGTCGACCAGCGGTCCGCTGGCCACGAGCAGCTCACCCGCCGGGGCGGGCACGGCGTGGTGCCCCAGGTTGACGGCGCAGACGATGGAGCTGGTCGCGCCCGACCCCGCGGCGGCGTGGCCACCGGGCCGCTCGAAGATGAGCACGGAGTCGTCGGGCGCAGACCACCAGCGCAGCTCGCCGTCGCCGAGCTGCGCGGCACTCCGGCGCAGTCGGAGCGCGGTGCGGTACAGGTTGAGTGTCGAGTGTGGATCGTGGCGTTGTGCCTCGACGGTCAGCGCGGCCCAGTCCGCCGGTTGCGGCAGCCAGGGGCGGCTGCCCGGCGGGCCGAAGCCGTACGGTGGTTCGGTGCCCGACCACGGCAGGGGCACGCGGCACCCGTCGCGGCCGAACTCGGCCCCCTTGGAGCGGCCGAAGATCGGGTCCTGCCGAGCCTCGGCCGGCAGGTCGAAGACCTCGGGCAGCCCGAGCTCCTCGCCCTGGTAGAGGTAGACCGAGCCGGGCAGGGCGAGGGTGAGCAGGATGGCGGCCCGGGCGCGGCGCAGCCCGAGCTCACGGTCCGCCGCGGCCGCGCCGTCGCCGGCCGAGGCGCCGCCGGCGATGCCGCCGCGGCCGGTGGCCAGCCGGGAGGCGTGCCGGATCACGTCGTGGTTGGAGAGCACCCAGGTGGCCGGGGCGCCGACCGCCCGCATGGCCGCCAGCGACTCGTCGATGACTTGGCGGTAGGCCGGGGCGGACCACGGGGTGCCGAGGAAGGCGAAGTTGAACGCCTGGTGCAGCTCGTCGGGCCGGACGTACCGGGCGGTGCGAGCCGGACCGTCGACCCACGCCTCGGCCACCGCGATGCGCTCGGGGGTGTATCCGTCCAGAATGGAGCGCCACTCCCGGTAGATCTCGTGCACGCCGTCCTGGTCGAAGTACGGCGTGCTGGCGCCCTCGAGGAGCGCCGCCGAGTGCCCGACGTCGGGCAGCCCGGGCGCCTTCACCAGGCCGTGAGCCACGTCGATGCGAATGCCGTCGACACCCCGGTCGAGCCAGAACCGCAGGATGTCGGCGAACTCGGCCCGGACCTCCGGGTTGTCCCAGTTGAGGTCAGGCTGCTCGGGCGCGAACAGGTGCAGGTACCACTCGCCGTCGGGCAGCTGGGTCCACGCCGGACCGTGGAAGACCGACTGCCAGTCGTTGGGCGGCTCCGAGCCGCCCTTGCGGAAGTGGAACCGTTGCCGCTCCGGGGAGCCCGGCTCAGCGGCTTGCGCCGCCAGGAACCACGGGTGCTGCGAGGAGACGTGGTTCGGCACGATGTCGATGATCACGCGCAGGCCCCGGGCGTGCGCGGCGGCGAGCAGGGCATCGAAGTCGGCCAGCGTGCCGAACATCGGGTCCACGTCACGGTGGTCGGCGATGTCGTAGCCGCCGTCGGCCATGGGGGAGCGGTAGAACGGGGTGAGCCACACCGCGTCCACCCCGAGGTCGACGAGGTGGTCCAGGCGTTGCGTGATGCCGCGCAGGTCCCCGATCCCGTCGCCGTCGCTGTCGGCGAAGCTACGGACGTAGATCTCGTAGATGACCGCGTCCCGCGACCACGAGCGCGTCGGGCCGCTCATCCCTTGGTACCCCCTGCCGTTAGTCCGGAGACGAGGTGGCGCTGGGCCACGTAGTACACGAGCGCGGCCGGGATCGTAATGAGGATCGCGGACGCGGTCAGGTAGTGCCAGAGCGGGTTGAAGGCCGGCACGAACTGCTGCAACCCGTAGGCCAGGGTGAAGTTGCGGTCGGTCTGGATGAACGCCGACGCGTACGCCACCTCGCCCCAGGCGGTGAGGAACGTGAAGAACCCGGTGACGGCCAGCCCGGGCCGGGCCAGCGGCAGCACGACCCGCCAGAACGTGGCGAAGTGTCCGCATCCGTCAAGCTGGGCCGCCTCGTCGAGCTCGCTGGGAATGGTGTCGAAGTACCCCTTGAGCATCCAGGCGCAGAACGGGATGGCGATGGTGAGATTGGCGATGATCAGCGACGGCAGGGTGTCGATGAGACCCAGCCGGGCCATGATGACGTAGACCGGCACGATGAGGATGACGCCCGGGAACATCTGCGTGACCAGGAAGGTCATCAGCAGCTGCCGGCGACCCGGGAAGCGGAACCGCGACAGCGCGTAGCCGGCGGTGGCGGAGATGAAGACGCCGATCACCATGGTGAACGCCGCCACGATCATCGAGTTGAGCGCCCACCGCGGGAAGTTGGTCTCGGTGAGCACGTAGATGTAGTTGTGCAGCGTCGGCTCTTTGATCAGGCTCAGGTCGCTGCTGTTGACCCAGTGGGCCGGCTTGAACGACGACACCAGCACCCACACGATCGGGCCGACCGCGATGACGCTGGCCAGGACGAGCGTGGCGTGCAGCGCCACCGACACCGACCAGTGCCGCCGGCCCTGGGCCCGCCGCGGCGACCGTACGGCCGTGTCGGCTCGTCCGGCCTGGGCCGCCACCCGCTCGGCGTGGCCGACCGGGATCGGCCGCTCAGTGAGGGAGCTCATCACCACACCTCCCCCTGCCGGCGCAGCGCCCGGCGGTAGAGGACCGAGAAGACCAGCAGGATCGACAGGATGAGCACGCCGTAGGTGGCGGCGAGGGAGTAGTTGCGGATGCCCTCGAACGCCGCCCGGTAGGCGCCGGTGACGAGGATCTCCGTCTTGCCGGCGGGTTCGCCGCCGGTGAGGAGATAGATGACGGGGAACATGTTGAACGTCCAGATCGTGCCGAGCAGGATCACCGTCATGCTCACCGGTCGCAGCCCGGGCAGGGTGACGTGGCGGAAGCGCTGCCAGTTGCTCGCGCCGTCGATGGTGGCCGCCTCGTACAGCTCGGCCGGGATCGTCTGCAGTCCACCGAGCAGGGCGACCATCATGAACGGCACGCCCAGCCAGATGTTCGCGATGATCGCCGTGGCCAGCGAGGTCCACGTGTTGTCGAACCAGGCCACGGGCTTGAGGCCGACCGCGCTGAGCATCTCGTTGATGAGGCCGTACTGCTGGCGGAACAGGAAGCGCCAGGCGAAGGCGCTGACGAAGGTCGGCACCGCCCACGGCAGGATCAGCAGCACCCGGTAGAGGCCGCGCAGCCGCATCGGCCGGTTCAGCAGGATGGCCAGCCCCAGCCCGATGCCGTAGTGGAACACGACGCAGGTGACGGTCCAGATGAGGGTGATCATGAACTGGTGCCAGAACTCACCGACCTCACCCGACAGCACCCGGATGTAGTTCTCCAGGCCGACGAACCGGGCCGCGTTCGGGTTCGGCTCGCACACCTCGGCCCCGGTGATCGACCGGATGCAGATCTCGCTGTACTGGTTCGCCTCGGTGGTGTTGGTGAGCGACAGGTACACCCCGCGCACGAGCGGGTAGAGGACCAGCACCGACAGCACGAGCACCACGGGCGCCACCATCGCCCAAGCGAACCAGTATCGGTCCCAGTGACGGCGCATGCTCCTCCCTACCCTCTCGTCCCTTGCCGTCTGTCCGTTCCGGCTGCGCGCCTGCGCTCGCGGCCACTGCGCCGTGGCGGGCGGTCGCCGGCCGCCGGGGGCCGGCGACCGCCCCCGGTCGCTACAGGTCGTACGACGGAACGACCTCAGCCTTGTACTTGGCGGCCACCTCGTCGAGGGCGGTCTTCGGGTCGACGCCCTCGATGAGGGTCTGGGTCGCCATCGTGTCGAGCGGGCCGAAGAACTGCCCGCCCTCGGGGATCCACGGCCGGGCCGCGGCCGCGTCGACCACCGGCTTGAAGGCGGAGATGATCGGGTTGTTGGCCACGAGCGGGTTCTCGTAGGCCGACTTGCGCGTGGGCAGCAGGCCCAGCTTGTCGGCGAGGAAGGCCTGGGACTCGGCCGAGTTCATGAACTTGATGAAGGCGATGGCGGCCGAAACCTTCTCCTGCGGCATGCCGGACCAGATGACGTAGTTGTGGCCACCCACGGGGGCGCCGGCCTTGACGCTGCCGGCCGGGACCGCGGCGATGCCGAGGTTCTCGATGCCGCCGAACGTCGGGGCGTTGCGGATGTTGTTGACCTCCCACGGGCCATTGATGATCATGGCGACCTTCTGCTCCTTGAAGAGCGTCATCATGGTGCCGTAGGAGTCGTTGGCCGGCGGCTTGACCGCGGCACCGCTGGCGATGAGGTCCTGGGCGATGCGGATGCCCTCGACGTTGGCCGGCGAGTTGACCACGATCTTCTTGCTCTGGGCGTCGACCAGGTCACCGCCCTCGCCGTAGATGAACGGCAGCAGGAAGTAACCGCCGGCGTTGATGAACAGGCCGTCGACGCCCGTGGCCTGCTTGATGGCCGCGGCGGCCGTCTTCACCTCTTCCCACGTCGTGGGCGGCTCCTCGATACCCGCGTCGGCGAAGAGCTTCTTGTTGTACAGCAGGGCGAGCGAGTCGGTCACCTGGGGCACGCCGAAGATCTTGCCGTCGTACCGGTTCGACGACAGCGGGGTCTCGAAGTAGTCGCTGGCGTCGGCGGTCAGCTCCGAGCCGTCCAGCGCGTACAGGTAGCCCAGCGAGGCGAACTCCGGTACCCAGGCCACCTCGGCCCGCAGGATGTCCGGCGCGCCCGAACCGGACGCGGCGGCCGTCTTGAACTTGTTCTGCGCCTCCCCGAACGGCACCGACTGGTAGTTGATGGTGATGTTCGGGTACTGCTCGTTGAACTTCGCGATCAGCTCCCGGAACGCCGGGCCCTCGTTGGTGGGGTCCGAGGTGTCCCACCAGGTCAGCTCGGCCCGCAGGTCGGTGGGATCGGTCGGGGCGGGTTCGTCACCGCCGCAGGCGGCGACGGAGAGGGCGAGCGTGAGCACCGTTGCCGCCACACCCAGGGTGCGTGTCCGCATCATGACTCCTGTCGATTGAAAGGCAGCGAAACCGGTTTCAGCCGGTTTCCGGGTCCGGCCGAGGCGCGACCCGCGCGGGGCCGCGCCCAGCGCTGGTTGACGTAGCGCGCTGTTGACGTGGGTCAACTCTGTTTACTTGGCGTGTCGCCCGTCGCGGGTGGGAAACCCACCCGTCACGGGCGTGACGTGCACGCTAGCAAGACGCTGCATGAATTGGAAGACCTTGCAGGAAGTTTGCAAGGCCTTGCCGATGCGGTACGGTCAGGCCATGCGAACGCGGCTGTCGGACATCGCCCAGCAAGCGGGGGTGAGCGAGGCGACGGTGTCCCGGGTGCTCAACGACAAGCCGGGCGTCTCGCCGGAGACCCGTCAGGCCGTGCTCACCGCGCTCGACGTGCTCGGCTACGAGCGCCCGGCGCGCCTGCGCAAGCGCAGCGCCGGCCTGGTCGGGCTGGTCGTACCCGAGCTGGACAACCCGATCTTCCCGGCGTTCGCGCAGGTCATCGAGTCGGTGCTGGCCCAGCAGGGCTACACGCCCGTGCTGTGCACCCAGACGCCCGGCGGGGTGACCGAGGACGAGTACGTGGAGATGCTGCTGGAGCGGCAGGTCAGCGGCATCGTCTTCGTCTCCGGCCTGCACGCCGACACCACCGCCGACCCGGACCGGTACCGCAAGCTCGTCGCCCGGCCCCTGCCGATCGTGCTGGTCAACGGGTACGTGCCCGACGTCGAGGCGCCGTTCATCTCCGTCGACGAGCGCGCCGCGAGCGAGCTCGCCGTGTCCCATCTGGCCGCGCTCGGCCACCGGCGGATCGGGCTCATCTCCGGTCCCGAGCGGTTCCTGCCCGTCCAGCGCAAGATCGCCGGCTACCGGGCGGCGATGGCCCGCCTGGTCGACCTGCCCTCCGACGAGGCGGACTCACTGATCTCCCTGTCGCTGTTCGGCGTCGAGGGGGGAGCGGCCGCGGCCGGTCGTCTGCTCGACCGCGACGTCACCGCCATCGTCTGCGGCTCCGACCTCATGGCGCTCGGCGCGATCCGCGAGGCCCGGTCCCGCGGCCTGCGGGTGCCGGAGGACGTCTCGGTGGTCGGCTTCGACGACTCGCCGCTGATCGCGTTCACCGACCCGCCGCTGACCACCGTGCGGCAGCCGGTCTCCGCGATGGCGGTCGCCGCGGTCAAGGCGCTCATCGACGAGATCAACGGGCACGGCGCCCCGCACTCGGAGTACCTGTTCCGCCCCGAGCTCATCGTCCGCGGCTCGACCGCCGCCGCGCCGTCGCGCCAGGTCGCGCCCGGCCCCCGCTCCGCCGGCCGGCGCGTAGCCGCTCGCTGATGGGCGCTCGCGGCACCGCCCGCTGGCCGGGCCAAGCAATCAGGTCGCGAAGCGCCAGGCGCGGAAGCCCTCGGCGGTCGGGCAGACCAGCACGGTGGTGCTCCAGCCACACAATCCGGCGATCGGGCCGATCTGCCCCAGCGACACCGACGAACCATCCAGCGTGGACACCCCGAACACGGTATGCGGATTTCGGACGGGGTCCTCGGCATCGGCGGTGACGATCAGCGCGCCGCTGGGGGTGACCCAACCGCCGAGCACGGCCGATGGTGGGTTGAATCGCTGGCCAGTGGTCGCCTCGATGAGGTTGCCGCGCCCGGTGATGATCCAGTCGCCGGCGGCGAGGACGTGGTCGGCGTAGTCGATCTCGACCTGCCAGAGGGTCCGGCCGGAGGAGAGGTCCACCAGGTTGAGCTTGTCGGACGGCGCGCTGGACGAGGTGATGACGCAGGCGCGGCCGGGTCCGCAGGCGGTGACGGAGCTGATCCGGTCCGCGCCGGTGGCGGTGTAGACAGGGACCAGGCCGGCCGGGTTACGCAGGTCGTACCGGTACGCCTCGGTCCGGTCGTCGTTGGTCGAGAACAGCTGGTCGTCGACGAGGCGGTAGTTGACGAGCAAGCCTTGGCGGGGCGCAACGGTGGGCCCGGCAACCGGCACGACCTCCTGCTCGAGGCCGGTGGCGGCGTCATAGCGGTGCAGCCGGCCGCTCGGTTCGATCATGAAGAGGCGGTGGTCGGTGGGGTCGAGCCCGACGCGCAGCCTGGCCGGGGCGGTCGTCGCGTCCGCGGTCGAGAGGTTCTGGAGGAACTCAGGCTGGGGGTTGGTGTCGGGCACGGGCATCCGCCACAGTTCGGCCCCGGTACGCCAGTCGACGGCGCGGACGCTGGTCCGGCTGGGCAGGACAGCGCCGAAGTCATACCACTCGATGTCGAGGTCGTCGAAGCCGGTCTCCCATCGTTTGGCGCCGGTGTCGGGGTCGAGAACCATGAGCACGTGGTCGGGTATGGTGCCGTCGTTGTGCTCACCGATCGCGACGACCGCCTCCGGCCCAGCCAGTAAGCCGTTCCAGTCGTCGAATGTGCCGAGGTCCACACTGGACCACAACGGGTCCCCGGTCTTCAGGTCGATCGCGTTGACCTGCAAGCGGTCGTCGACCGTCACTGCGCCGACATACGCGCGGTCTCCGACCACAGCAACCATGCCGTACCCGCCGAGTGCCATGTCCACCCCGGCGCCGAGCGGCTGGAGCGGGGTAAACCGGACCGGGGCCGACGACGGCGCCGGCGTGGCCGGGGTCGGCGGCTCATCGGGTTGCTGGAAGCGGGTGGCGACGATGACGACCGAGCCGATGACCAGCATCACGGCCAGCGCGCTCGCGGCCAGGCGGCGACGGGTGCGCCGCTGGCCGCGGCGACGGGCCAGTTCGGGCGGGCCGACCGGGACGCGGTCGGTGTAGGAGCCGAGCGCACCGAAGAGCTCATCGAGGTCAGCGGGCATCGGAGCCTCCCGTGCTGGCTTCTTTCAACTGGTCGCCGAGCGCGGCCGCGAGAGCGTCCCGGCCACGGGACAGCCACGACTTGACCGTGCCGAGGCTGGCGCCGGTCTCCCGGGCGATATCGGCGATGGACCGGTCGAGCAGGTAGAACATGGCCAACGCCCGCCGCTGGGCGAACGGGAGCGTGCGCAGCGCCTGGATCAGCACGATCACGTCGTCGGGCGGCGGTGGGGCGGGCGGTGGTGGTGTTTGGCGGGTGATTGCGGCTCGGCGCACCAGGAGCCGCCGCCACGAGTCGGTGGCCAACCGGTCCACGACGAGCCGTAACCAGGCCTCCTGGTCCTCGTAATCACGGAGCCGACGCCATCGCTGCCAGGCCCGCGCATACGCCTCCTGCACGATGTCCTGCGCCTCGCCGAGGTCGGCCGTGAGCCCGTGCGCGTACCGCAGCAGCCGCGGGGCGGTGCCGCGGTAGAACGCATCGAATTCGTCACTGTCCGCCATGCCGTCGCCTTCGCCTCAGGTGCAAGGTCGACATTGAAACACGGGGTGACGGCCGGAAAGGTTGCGCGCCTCCACGGAGCGGCGGGCTCAGGCCCGCGTCGAGGCCGGCCGTCGCCGGGGCGACGTGGCGGCGCCGCCGGCCATGCGCGAGTGGGCCACCAAGCTGGAGGCCAAACCCAAGTACGTGGTGTCGTCGACGCGCCCGCACTTCCCGTGGACCAACAGCCACCACCTCGCCGGCGACCTGCGCGAGGCCGTGCAGCGGCTCAAGGACGCGACCCCGGCCGGGGTCCTTCTCGGCAGCGGCACGCTCGCAACCGAGCTCGACCGGCTGGATCTGATCGACGAGTACAAGTTCCTCGTCCATCCCCGGATCGCCGGGCACGGCCCGACGCTGTACCAGGGCGGGTTGCCCGGAACGCGCCAGCTCGAGCTGGTCTCGGCGGAGCCGTTCCGCAACGGCGCGGTGGCCATGCACCACCGGCGGGCGCGCTGAATCACCGGCTGAGCGGCGGAGCCCTCACGCTGTCGAGGACGGCCGGACCGGAACCGACCACCCCGTGATCCCGGAAGGCACCTACTCGGCGCGCCGGCGCGGCGTGAAGGTCCGGGTGGGAAAGCTGGCCCGCACCAGGGCGCGCAGCTCGGCCAGACCGTACGGTCGGCGGGCGTCGGCGCCTGACCGGCCCGCGCCGTCCGCCCGCCTGGCCTGGCCCAGGACGCCCGCGTGGAGCAGGGCGCGCGCTTGGACCAGGACGTTGCCGATCGCCGTCGCCTCGGCCGGTCCGGCCACGACCGGCAGCCCGCAGGCGTCGGCGGTGGCCTGGCAGAGCAGGTCGTTGTGGGAGCCGCCGCCGATGAGGTGCACCACCTCGACCGGGCGGCCGCTGAGCCGTACGGCGTCCTCGATCGCCTTGCGGTGGGCCACCGCGAGGCTGTCCACAATGCACCGGACGATGCCGGCCGGGTCGGTCGGGACGGTCTGGCCCGCCTTCCGGCACGCCTCGACGATCCGCTCCGGCATGTCGCCGGGCGGCAGGAAGATCGGGTCGTCGATGTCGATGACCGCGGTGTTCGCCTCCCGGGTCGCGGCCGCGGCGAGAAGCTCGGTCAGGTCGACCGGGAGACCCTGCGCCCGCCAGGTGCGCAGGCACTCCTGCAGCGGCCACAGCCCCATGACGTTGCGCAGGTACCGGATCGTGCCATCGATCCCGCGCTCGTTGGTGAAGTTGGCCGCGCGGCTGTCCTCGGTCAGCACCGGCTCGGCCAGCTCCACCCCGACCAGCGACCAGGTGCCGCAGGAGATGTAGGCGAACCGGTCGTGCTCGGCCGGCACGGCCACCACCGCCGAGGCCGTGTCGTGGGAGGCGACCCGGATGACCTGAGTGGACTGTCCGGCCTGGCCGGCCACGTCGGGACGCAGCGGCCCGGCGATCGTGCCCGGCTCCCGCAGCGGCGGCAGCAGCCCGGCGTCGAGGCCGAGCGCGGCCATCAGGTCGGTATCCCACGTCCCGGTGCGCGCGTCGAGCAGGGCCGTGGTCGAGGCGTTGGTGAGCTCGGCGCCGATGTCGTCGGTGAGCCAGTAGGTGAGCAGGTCCGGGATGAGCAGCATGGTGCGGGCGTTGGCCAGGGCGGCGGTCCCCCGGCCGGCGGCGAGCTGGAACACCGTGTTGAACGGCAGGACCTGGATGCCCGTACGACGGTACAGCTCGGCCGCGCCCACCTCGGCGAAGACCCGCTCCGGGACACCGTCCGTGCGCGCGTCGCGGTAGTGCACGGGGTTGCCCAGCAGCACGCCGTCGGCGTCGAGGAGGCCGTGGTCGACGCCCCACGAGTCGATGCCGATCCCGTCCAGCGGGGGCGCGCTCCGCAGGCCCTCCAGAATGGACCGGTACAGGGCCAGGATGTCCCAGTACAGCCGGCCGCCGACCCGCACCGGTTCGTTGGGGAACCGGGCCAGCTCGTCGAGCGTGAGCCGCCCGTCGGCGATGCTGCCCGTGGGGCCCACCCCGCTGACCGTGCCCAGCATCACCCGGCCACTCGAGGCCCCGAGGTCGACCGCGGCGACCGTGACCACTCCTCGTCCTCCTCTCTGGTTGGGTCGGCTGCTCGCGGGCGCCGTCGGGTCGGCTGCCGCTTGGCGCGCCGGTCGGAACGGCCGTCGGATCACCGCCGCCCGGCCGGCGCAGCGACGACACCGAGCTAGCGCAGGAACGCCGCGGCGACCCCGGCGTCGACGGGGATGTGCAGCCCGGTGGTGTGCGACAGCTCCCCGGAAGTGAGCACGAAGACGGCGTTCGCCACGTGCTCGGGCAGCACCTCGCGCTTGAGCAGGGTTCGCTTCGCGTAGAAGGCGCCCAGCTCCTCCTCCGGCACGCCGTAGACCGCGGCCCGTTGCGCGCCCCAGCCGCCGGCGAAGATGCCCGAGCCGCGCACGACCCCGTCGGGGTTGACCCCGTTGACCCGGATGCCGTGCTCGCCCAGCTCCGCGGCGAGCAGCCGCACCTGGTGCGCCTGGTCGGCCTTGGCGGCCCCGTAGGCGACGTTGTTCGGCCCGGCGAAGACCGAGTTCTTCGAGACGATGTAGACGATGTCGCCGCCCAGGCCCTGGGCGATCATCGCCTTCGCCGCCGCCCGCGAGACGAGGAACGACCCCTTGGCCATGACGTCGTGCTGGAGGTCCCAGTCCTCCTCGGTGGTCTCCAGCAACGACTTCGACACCGACAGCCCGGCGTTGTTCACGACCAGGTCCACGCCGCCGTAGGCCAGCGCGGCCGCCGTGACCATCGCGTCCACATCGGACGCCGAGCTGACGTCCCCGCCCACGGCGACGGCCACGTCGGGGCCGCCGAGCTCGGCCGCCACCTTCTCGGCCGCAGGGGCGTTGCGGTCGGCCACCACCACGCAGGCCCCTTCGGCGGCGAGCCGGCGGGCCGTGGCCAGGCCGATCCCCGAGCCACCGCCGGTCACCAGCGCGATGCGGCCGGCCAGCGGCTTCGGCTTGGGCGCCCGGGCGAGCTTCGCCTCCTCCAGGGCCCAGTACTCGATGCGGAACTTCTCCGATTCGGGAATCGGCTGGTAGCGCGAGACCGCCTCCGCCCCGCGCATCGCGTTGATGGCGTTGATGTAATACTCGCCGGCCACCCGGGCGGTCTGCTTGTTCGCGCCGAAGGAGAACATGCCGACGCCGGGGATGAGCACGATCGCCGGGTCGGCGCCGCGCATCGGCGGCGAGTCCGGGGTGGCGTACCGCTGGTAGTAGGCGACGTACTCGGCCCGGTACTCGGCGTGCAGCTCGCGCAGCCGGGCCACGGTGTCCTCAAGGGACGCCGAGGGCGGCAGGTCGAGGACCAGGGGGCGGATCTTCGTCCGCAGGAAGTGGTCGGGGCAGGAGGTGCCCAGGGCCGCGAGCTGGTGGAGCTTGGCCCGGGACAGGAAGTCCAGCACCCGGGGATCGTCGGTGAAGTGCCCGACCTGGCGCCGGTCGGTCGACACGAGCCCGCGGATCACCGGGGCCAGGGCGGCCGCCCGCTCCCGCCGCTGCGCCTCGGGGAGGGGTTCGAAGCCGGGCACCACCGGCCCGAACGGCTCGGGCACGCCCCGGGTGTCGATGAACTCCTGCGCCCGGCGGATGATCTCGCGCGAGTGGGCCTCGCACTCGTCACTGGTCGCGCCCCAGGCGGTGATGCCGTGCCCGCCGAGGATCACGCCGATCGCCTGCGGGTGGGCCCGGTGGATGGCCGCGATGTCCAGCCCGAGCTGGAACCCGGGGCGGCGCCACGGCACCCACAGCACCCGGTCGCCGAAGCACTCCTTCGTCAGCGCCTCGCCGTCCGCGGCCGTGGCGAAGGCGATGCCGGCGTCGGGGTGCAGGTGGTCGACGTGGGGGGCGTCGACGAGGCCGTGCATGGCGGTGTCGATCGAGGGCGCCGCCCCGCCGCGCCCGTGCCGGCAGTAGTCGAGCGCGGCCACCATCTCGTCCTCCCGCTCCACGCCGGGGTAGACGTCGACCAGCGCCCGCAGCCGGTCCAGGCGCAGCACCGCGAGCCCGTCCGGGGTGAGCGTGCCGAGGTCACCCCCGGACCCCTTCACCCACAGCAACTCGACCTCGGTGTTGGTCACCGGGTCGATGGCGACGCCCTTGGCCGAGGTGTTGCCCCCGGCGTAGTTGGTCGTCGTCGGGTCGGCGCCCAGCCGGTTGCTCCGGGCCACCAGTTGTTCCACAGTGGACATCATTGGCGTCTCCTCCAGCGTCAGGCCGGGGTCGGCGAGGCGTCGGCCGGCCCGTGCCGTCGACCGGACGTCCCACCTGACCAGAAATCAGGCGCCCCAGCCGGCCTGGGTGCCGCCCACCCGCTCGGCCTTGACCTTCTCGTAGTACCCGGACCGCTTGAAGGCGGCGATCGGGTCGGGGTCGAGCCCCATCTCCTCGCGCAGTTGCCGCAGCAGCGGGCGGACGTCGGTGTTGAAGGCGTCCATGAGGATGGCGTTGGCCTCCAGCACGTCGCCGGCGTCCTGGGCCGCGGTCAGCGCCGCGTGGTCGACGAGCAGCGCCTTCGCCGTCGCCTCCTGCACGTTCATCACCGACCGGATCACGGCCTGGATCTTCGGCTCGATGTTGTGGCACTGGTCGAGCATGAACGCGATGTTCGCCTCGGGCCGCAGCGCGTCGGCGAGCACGATCTCGTGCATGATGCGGAACAGCTGGAACGGGTCGGCCGCGCCCACCATAAGGTCGTCGTCGGCGTAGAACCGCGAGTTGAAGTCGAACCCGCCCAACCGCTTGGCCCGCAGCAGGACGGCCACGATGAACTCGATGTTGGTCCCCGGCGCGTGGTGACCGGTGTCGATGACCACCTGGGCCCGCTCGCCCACGGCGAGGCAGTGCATGTAGGCGGTGCCCCAGTCCGGCACGTCGGTCATGTAGAAGGCCGGCTCGAAGAGCTTGTACTCCAGCAGCATCCGCTGCTGGGAGCCCAGCCGGGCGTACGTCTGGTGCAGCGCCTCCTCCATCCGGTCCAGGCGCCGGCGGACGTCGTCCTGACCGGGGTAGTTCGTGCCGTCGGAGAACCACAGCTTGAGGTCGGTCGAGCCCGTGGCATCCATGATGTCGATGCACTCGAGCAGGTGGTCGATGGCCTTGCGTCGCACGCGGGGGTCGGGGTTGGTGACGCTGCCCAGCTTGTAGTCGTTGTCCTGGAACACGTTGGAGTTGATGGCGCCGATCGTCACGCCCCGCTCGGCCGCGTAGGCGGCCAGCTGCCCGTAGTCGTCGACCTTGTCCCACGGGATGTGCAGGGCCACCTTGGGCGCCACCCCCGTGAAGCGGTGGACGGTCGCGGCGTCGTCGATCTTCTCGTACGGGTTGCGCGGCACGCCCTCCTGCGGGAACACCTTGAACCGGGTGCCGGAGTTGCCGTACGCCCAGGAGGGGGTCTCGATCCGCTGCTGCTTGAGCGCGTCCAGCACTCTCCTCGTGTCAACCATCCGTACTCCTCCTGATCGACGGCCCGGTGGTGTCCGCGACGATGACGACGACGAGTTGACGCGGACCGTGCACACCCTTGACCCGCTTGAGCTCGATGTCGGCCGTGGCCGACGGGCCGCTGACGAATGTGAGCGGAGCCCGGGGGTTGAGCCGGGCGATGAGCTCCGGCACGGTCCCGACGATCTGGCCACTGTGGACGACGCAGACGTGCCGGTCGGGGACGAGCGTGAGCGCCCGTCGCCCCTGGTCGGGCGAGCCGTCCAGCACGATGGTCCCGGTCACGGCGCACGCCGCCGCGGCGGCGGTCACGGCCGTGTCCACCGCGTCCAGCTCGGCCGCCGGTCCGCCGTCGTCCACCTCGACCGCGACCCCGCCCACGCGCGGCCCCTCCGGGCCCGCCTCCAGCCACGGCAGGCCGGGCGCCACCCGGACCCGACCGCGCACCTGCTCGGCGATGGCCGCGGCCACCCCGTCGGGGGTCACGTGGACCACGGTCGCCCCGTAGTCCCGCAGCCGGTCCGCGAACAGCTCCACCACGTTGTCGACTGTGGACGTTCGCCGGTACTGACGGGGTACGGTCACCGGCGCCGGGTTCGGGCCGAGCGCGGTCCGCACGCGAGCCAGGATGTCGTCCCGGGCACTGCTCATCGCGGCGCCTCCGCTGTCGTGCGGCGGGACCGCCACCACTCCCGCAGGCTCTGCCGCGGCGGTCGGGGCGCGTCGCGGGCCACGGTCCACCGCGACAGCGGCCAGGGCAGGCGGGCGATGCGGTCGCGGCGGCGCCCCAGCAGGCGACCGAGCCGGGCCAGGCGGATCGCGGCGGCGAACCGGCGCGGCGACCGTAGGGTCCAGGCGATCGTGCCGAAGGCGGCCCGCTCCACGCTCGCGCCCTTCGCGGCCACCGCGCGAGCCCGCAGGTGCACCAGCATCGCGGGGATGTCGATCCGCACCGGGCAGGCGTCGTAGCAGGCGCCGCAGAGGGTCGAGGCGAACGGCAGGTCGGGGTTGTCGGCCACCCCGGTGAGCTGCGGGGTGATCACCGCGCCGATCGGTCCCGGGTAGACCGATCCGTACGCGTGCCCGCCCACCCGTTCGTAGACCGGGCAGGCGTTGAGGCAGGCGCCGCACCGGATGCAGTGCAGGGCGGCCCGGCCGTCCGGGTCGGCCAGGGTCGCGGTGCGCCCGTTGTCGAGCAGCACGAGGTGGAACTCGCGCGGTCCGTCGCCGGGCGTGACCCCGGTCCACATCGACGTGTAGGGATTCATGCGCTCGCCGGTCGCCGAGCGGGGGAGCAGCTGCAGGAACACCTCGAGGTCGGCGAACGTCGGGATGACCTTCTCGATCCCCATGACCGTGATGAGCACCTCGGGCAGGGTCAGGCACATCCGTCCGTTGCCCTCGGACTCGACCACGACGACCGTGCCGGTCTCGGCGACGGCGAAGTTGGCCCCGGAGACGGCCACGCGGGCCGAGAGGAACTTCCGGCGCAGGTAGGTGCGGGCGGCCTCGGCCAGCTGGGGCGGGTCGTCGGTCAGGTCGGGCCGGACCCCGGGCATGGCCCGCAGGAAGATGTCGCGGATCTCGGTGCGGTTGCGGTGGATGGCCGGCACCACGATGTGCGAGGGCCGGTCGTGTCCGAGCTGGACGATGAGCTCGGCGAGGTCGGTCTCGTGCGCGGTGATGCCGGCCGCCGCGAGCGCCTCGTTGAGGCCGATCTCCTGGGTGACCATCGATTTGATCTTCACCACTTCGTCGGCCCCGGTGGCCCGGGCGAGCTCGGTGACGATGGCGTTCGCCTCGATCGCGTCCCGGGCCCAGTGCACCGTGCCGCCGGCGGCCGTGACCCGTTCCTCCAGCTGTCCGAGCAGCTCGGGCAGGCGGGCCAGGGCGTCGGCCTTGATCGCCTCGCCGGCCCGGCGCAGCTCCTCCCAGTCCGGCAGCTCGGCCACCAGGGCGGCCCGCCGGGCCCGGATGGTCTCCGTGGCGTGGCCGAGGTTGCGGCGCAGCTGCGGGTCGCCGAGCGACGCCCGGGCGGCGACCGGGAACGGCGCGTCACCGCGCAGACGACCCACGCCCCGCGGCGCGGTCGGCATTCCCAGGAAGGTCACGGCCATCGTCAGCGGTCCCCGTCGCTCAGTGGTCCGTGGAGGCGAGGATCTCGGCGAGGTGGACGGCCCGGGTGCCGGTGCGCAACCGGGTCAGCCCGCCGTCGATATGCATGAGGCACGATACGTCGCCGGCCGTGACCACCTCGGCGCGGACGGTGAGGACGTCGCGCAGCTTGTCGGCGAGCATAGCGGTCGATACATCGCTGTTCTTCAGGGCGAACGTGCCGCCGAAGCCGCAGCACGCCTCGGCGTTGGGCAGCTCCACCAGGTCGATGCCGCGGACCGCCCGCAGCAGCCGCAGTGGACGGTCGCCCACCCGGACCATCCGGAGGGAGTGACAGGTGGGGTGCAGGGTGACGCGGTGCGGGTAGCTGGCCCCCACGTCGGTGACCCCGAGCACGTCGACCAGGAACTCGGACAGGTCGTACGTGCGCGCGGCCAGCGCCTGCGCCCGATCGGCGAGGGCGGGGTCGCCCAGGCGCCGGGCCACCGTGGCGTGCTGGTGCCGGGCGCAGCCCACGCAGGACGCCGAGGGCGCGACCACCACCTCGTACGGCTCGAACGTGGTCACGTGCCGGCGGATCAGCTCCAGCGCCTGGTCGGGGTAGCCCGAGTTGACGTGCATCTGGCCGCAGCACGTCTGCCCCGGAGGCAGGATGACCTCGTGGCCGAGCCGCTCCAGCAACGCCACCGTCGCCTGGCCCGCGCGCGGGAAGAACGCGTCCACCAGGCACGTGGCGAATAGGGCGACTTGCATCGATGCGGCCTCACTTGAAAAGTTTCAACGGCGCCTGCCCGTGACCGTAGGCGCCGGCCGCGCGCCCTGTCAAGACAGGCGTCTCGCCCCGATCAGGCCGACGGATCGCGCCCATCCGACCGGCCATTGCCGCCGGCCGCGGCGTGCCCGTGGGGCCGGGACGCACGGCCGCCCGCGGCCCCGGCGCTGGTCGGCGCCGGCCCGCAGGACCGCTAGCATCGGGTCTCGTCGGCTGGCGAATCAGGAGGCGGCTGTGGTACGGCGGCCCGCTGCGGGGACCCGCATTCCGTCCATCAAGGACGTGGCGGCGGCGGCCAAGGTGTCGGTCGGCACGGTTTCCAACGTCCTGAACCGGCCGGAGCTGGTGAGCCCGGCCACGCGGGACCGGGTCGAGCGGATCATGGCCGACCTGGGCTTCGTCCGCAACGAGTCGGCCCGCCAGCTGCGGGCCGGGACGAGCCGGACGCTCGCCTACGTGATGCTCGACGCCACCAACCCGTTCTTCACCGACGTGGCCCGGGGGATCGAGGAGGCCGCCGACGAGCTGGACCTGTCGTTGTTCCTGTGCAACAGCAACAGCCGGGCGTCGCGGGAGAGCTTGCACCTGGCCCGGCTGCAGCAGCAGCGGGTGCAGGGCATCCTCATTACTCCGGTCGATGCGGAGTCCGACGCGCTGGCTGAGATCGCCCGGCGGGGCATACCGATCGTCGTGGTGGACCGCACGCGCCGAGGCGGCGACCTGTGCTCCGTCTCGGTGGATGACCGGCGGGGCGGCCGGCTCGCCGTCGAGCACCTGGTCGAGCTGGGCCACCGCCGCATCGCGTTCGTCGGCGGCCCGCTGTCGATCGGGCAGGTCCGCGACCGCATCGAGGGCGCCCGCGCCGCCTGGCGGGCGGCCGGTCGCTCCGCCGACGCCCTGGTGCACGTGCCTACCGCCGCGCTGACCGTGGCCGATGGTGCCGAGGCCGGGGCGCGCCTGCTCGCCCAGTCGGCCCGGCGGCGCCCGACCGCGGTCTTCTGTGCCAACGACCTGCTCGCCCTGGGCGTGCTGCGGGCCGCCCTGCAGGCCGGGCTCCGGGTGCCCGACGACGTGGCGATCGTGGGGTACGACGACATCGACTTCGCGGCGGCGGCCGCGATTCCGCTCACCTCGGTCCGCCAGCCGCGGGTGGAGCTCGGCCGTACGGCCGCCCGCCTCGTCATCGACGAGGCGACCAACGGCGCCCACGAGCACCAGCAGGTCGTCTTCGAGCCGGACCTCGTCGCCCGCGCCTCGACCCTCGGCAGCCGACCCTGACCGGCCCGCCCGGCCTGGGCCCGGGCCGGAAACAAGGAAACGCCGCCGGTACGGGGCCATACCGGCGGCGTTCGTCCCGGCCGTCCGGGTGCGGCCCGACAGTCTACTGTAGACCGCGCCCGGGGTGATCCTCAGGTCAGGAGTTGGCTCGCTTCGAATCCTCCATCTGCTTGATCCACTCGGCGGCCGCCTGCGCGGGCGTGAGCTGACCCGAGAGGACCTGGCTGTCGATGGTCTGCGTGATGGTGTTGACGTCCGTCGCCCAGGCCGGCGGCACGAACGACGGACCGTAGTTGTCGTTGTTGGCGCTGATGAACTCGGCCACCACCTGCTCGTAGGGGCCGAGCAGCGGGGTGATGTGCGCCCGCACGGCCGGGCTCGACGGCAGGCCGCGGTCGGAGAGGATGAGCTCGCCGGCCTCGGTGGAGTTCACCAGGAAGTCCACGAACGCCGCGGCCTGGCGCGGGTACGGCGTGTCCGCGTTGATCGTGTAGTACTGCGAGGGCAGCAGCGTCATGCCCGGCTGGTCGTACTGGGTCTCGCCGGGGATGCGGAGCAGGATGAAGTCCTCGTCGGCCCCGCCCGGCTCGTTGCCCGCGGCGGTCGCGTAGGTGCCGAGCTGGTTGGTGTAGCCGAAGAACATCGCGGCGCGGCCCTGGCCGAACAGCGTCTGTTCCGGGCTGACCGTCATGAGCTCGAAGGTCAGGTCGGCCGGCGGCATGCCGCCCCCTTCGAGCAGGTCCAGCTCCATCTCCCACATGTCCGTCAGGACTTCCTCGGAGACGGTGATGTTGCCCGCGCTGTCGTACAGCGGAGTCCGCTGGCCGGCGTAGGCACCGATGATGTCGAATATCCGCATCTCGACGCCGTAAATGCCGTCCGGCGTGTTCGCCGAGATCTCATTGGCGAGGTCGACGAACTCCTCCCACGTCCAGGTGTCGTCGTCGGGCAGCTCGACCCCGGCCTGCTCGAAGATCTCGGGGTTGGCCATGAGGGCGATGGAGTTCGCACCCGTCGGCACGCCGTAGACGTTGCCCTCGTAGGTGGCGGAGACCAGGATCGACTCCGGGAAGACGCTCGTGTCGAGGTCGGTCGCCTCGCTGAGGTTCAGCAGGTTGCCCGACTCCGCGTAGCTGAGCGGGTAGGCGCCACCCATCGTGATGATGTCGGGCGCGTCGCCGGCCGCGAACCGGGTCGCGAGGTTCGTGAAGTAGTTGCCGAAGTCCTGGGGCTGACCAATGATGTCGATGAACGGATACTTCGCCTCGAACAGCTCGATGACCTCTTGCGTGGTCTTCGCGCGCTGTTCGCTGCCCCACCACCAGAAGGTGAGTTGGACGGGGTCCGTGGGAAGCGGCCCCGGACCTTGCTCTCCGGCCTCGGGCGCACTCTGGCAGGCGGCCGCGGCGAGCACCGTCATCGCAGCGCCCGCCGCGAGCATCGCTCTGCGTGTCTTGAAACCTTTCACTGCGGATGCCCCTTCCTTTCCCTTCGGATCAGGTGGCCGTTACCGCGGATTACGTGTCACAGGCCGTGCATGGTGGTACCGGGCGCCCGACGTGTTGACGAGCGCCAATGCGGTTTCCGGCTCCGGTGGGGTAGTCCGGTGCCAGAGAAATCGCTTTCTCGCAAGTTAAGAGCAGATTGCTTCCCTGTCAAGGTCGTCAGGTTGCAGCTCGGTCAAGGTTCGTCGACCGCAACGGCGCGGTCGTACATCTGAATGAGTCGGTCTCGGCCGAGGGGCGACGAATGGTTCCGTTGCCAAATACCGTGCGTCAGTCCTCGACCGTGACCCGCAGCGGCGGGGCGGTGGAGTCGCGCGGTTGCAGCCGGGGCTGGAACACCAGGTCGTGCGACGGCGTCTCGCCCTTGATCAAGGCATGCAGTCGTTTCCATGCCTCGGTGCCCAGCGGTTCGTACGGAACCGAGACGGTGGTCAGCTTGGGCGTGACGTAGCGGACCAGCGGAATGTCGTCGAATCCGGCCACCGCGATGTCCCGGGGCACGTCGACGCCCAGCTCGGCCAGGGCGCTCATCAGCCCGACCGCGACCAGGTCGTTGTACGCCAGGACTGCCGTGGCGCCGCTGGCCCGCACCGCCTCGCCGCAGCGGTAGCCGTCGGCCGACGCCGATCCCGCCGGAATGTGGTCGATCCGTACGTCGCCGACGCGGCCGGCGAAGGCGCGCAGGCCCTCGATCCGTGCCTGGTTGGAGCTGCTCGGCGCCGGCCCCTCGAGGTAGACGAAGTGGCGGTGGCCCAGGCCGTACAGATGGTCGGCCAGGTGCTGGATGCCCAGCCCGTAGTCGACCGACAACGACGGTGCGTCGAAGCGCGCGCCGCCGCGGTTGATGAGCAGCACCGGGCGCAGCACGGGCAGCAGCGAGTGCAGTCGCTCGTCGGACATCCGGGGCGCGCAGAGCACCAGGCCGTCGCAGGCCCGCCGCGTCTCGACGGCGAGGACGGCCTCCTCCTCCGGATCCTCGGTCGAGTCGGCGACCAGCACCCGGTAGCCGTCGGCGGCCGCGCTCTTGGACAGGCCGGAGAGCATCGCCTGGAACGTCGGGTTGCCGATGTCGGGCACGACGAAGGCGATGGTGTGGGTCTCGCCCAACGCGAGGCTGCGCGCGAGCGGGCTGGGGGAGTAGTTGAGCTCCGCCGCGGCCCGTCGGACCCGTTCGGCCACCTCGGGGTCGCCGACGAAGCGACCGTTCATCACCCGCGACACCGTCGCCGGGGAGACGTGTGCACGGCGGGCGACCTCGGCGATGGTCGAGGCCCGCGGCTTGCCCGCCCGTCGGGGCTGGGGGGCCGTCCCCCAGGAATCGTCAGTCATCTGCTCTCCCGCGCCACTCCGGCCCTCGCCGGATGCGCCGACGATTGACCGCCTGTGTGGGGTCGGTTAACATGCTGCCCGAGAAACCGCTTTCACGCCACGGGCTCGGAGCGGCTGGGTCGGTCCCGAGGCTAAGACACGGACCACGGCGGCGGGAAGTCTCTCTGGCGGACCGGCTCGGCTCTCCGTCGCCGGTCACTCCCCATAATTGTGACGGTGATCGATGAGTGGCCTGGGCGAGTTCACGACGCTGTTCCGGCGCAGCCGCGCTGGGCGCGCTCGCAGCCGGCCGAAGCGCAACGAGTGGGCGGCGTACCTGTTCCTCGCCCCGTGGATCGTGGGCATTCTCGGCGTCACCATCCTGCCCATCCTGGCCTCGCTGTACCTGTCCTTCACCGACTACCGCCTCACCCGCCGGCGTCCGCCGCAGTTCATCGGATTCGAGAACTACGCGCGGATGTTCGGTGACTCCAACTGGTGGGATTCAGTCTGGGTCACGGTCCGCTACGTCGTCTTCGGGGTGCCGCTGCAGCTGGCCGTCGCGCTGGGCCTGGCCCTGCTGCTCGACCGCGGCCTGCGCGGGCTGGCCTTCTACCGGTCCGTCTTCTACCTGCCGTCGCTGCTCGGCGGTTCGGTCGCGGTGGCGATCCTGTGGCGACAGGTCTTCGGCTACGAGGGACTGTTCAACGACTTCCTCGAGGTGAAGCTGAACCTGTTCGGCCTCACGCTGCCCTCGCTGGCCGAGATCTTCGGCTTCGAGAGATTTAGTTGGATCGGTCGAGCCGACACCGCACTGTGGATGATCATCCTGCTGCACGTCTGGACGTTCGGCTCACCGATGATCATCTTCCTGGCCGGGCTGCGGCAGATCCCGTCGATGTACTACGAGGCGGCCGCGGTCGACGGGGCCGGACGCTGGCGTCAGTTCCGCTCGATCACGCTGCCGCTGCTGAGTCCCATCATCTTCTTCAACCTCGTGCTGCAGACGATCGGCGCCTTCCAGTCCTTCACCCAGGCGTACATCATCTCGGGCGGCACGGGCGGCCCCGGCACGTCGACCCTCTTCTATGGGCTGTACCTGTACCGGCAGGGGTTCCAGTCGTACCAGATGGGTTACGCCTCGGCCATGGCGTGGATGCTGCTGCTCGCCATCGCCGTGGTGACGGCGCTGTTCTTCGCCACCTCCCGGTTCTGGGTCTTCTACGAGGACTGAGGCGGCCGTGAGAACCGACGCCGTGCTGGGTACCGAGGCTGTCATGAGCACCCGCGCCCCTTGGTGCGCTTCCCGCCGGAGGCAGGAATGACCACAGAAACCCTGGTGCGTCCCCCGGTCGCCCCGGCCGCCCGACCGCGAGCGCGCTGGACCTGGCTGCGGATCCGGTGGCGCTCGGTGTTCAAGCACGCCATGCTCATCCTGCTGGCCGCATCGATGATCTACCCATTGATCTGGATGCTGGCCAGCTCGTTCAAGCCGACCGAGACCATCTTCCGCGAGATCGGCCTGATCCCCAGCGACCCGACGATCGTCAACTACACCGACGGCTGGAGCGCGTTCACCGTGCCGTTCAGCCGGTTCCTGTGGAACTCGGTGTTCATCGCGTTCGGGTCGATCCTCGGCAATCTGATCTCGTGCTCGCTGGCGGCGTACGCGTTCGCCCGGATGCGCTTCCGCGGACGCGGAATCCTGTTCTCGATCATGCTGCTGACGCTGATGCTGCCCTACCAGGTCGTGGTGGTGCCGCAGTACATCGTCTTCCGTCAGCTCGACTGGATCAACACGCCGTTGCCGTTGATCGTGCCGAAGTTCCTGGCCGTCGACGCGTTCTTCGTCTTCCTCATGGTGCAGTTCATCCGCGGGCTGCCGCGCGAGCTCGACGAGGCGGCCCGCATCGACGGCGCCGGCCACTTCCGTACGTACCTGCAGATCATCCTGCCGCTGATGACGCCGGCCCTGGCCACCACGGCGATCTTCACGTTCGTCTGGACCTGGAACGACTTCTTCGCGCAGCTGATCTACCTGCCGGCCCTGGAGAACAAGACCGTGGCGACGGCGCTGAACATGTTCATCGACGCGTCGAGCACCTCCAACTACGGCGCCATGTTCGCCATGTCGGTGGTGTCGCTGATCCCCCTGTTCTTCATCTTCCTGTTTGGACAGCGCTGGCTGATCCGGGGCATCGCCACCACCGGCATCAAGTAGCGGCGGCGCGGCGGGCGTCAGATCGCGGTCTTGGTGGCGCGGTAGTACGCCTTCGCGCCCTCGTGCAGGGGCACGGCGCCGGTGAAGATGGCGGTGTGCCGGTCGATCTGGCGGACGGCCGGAACGGTGGCGGCGATGCGGGGCGCGCTGTCGAGGACCAGCCGGGTGAACTCGCCGACCGTCTCGTGGCTGGCCCGCGTCGTGGTGAGCAGGAGCGTCGGCACCGCCACGGTCGTGACCGCCACGGCCAGGCTCCGGTAGCTCGCGGCCGGCACCGTGCCGGCGCGGTAGACCGCGCAGGCGGCGGCGGGGCAGGCCGACGAGCCGAGCAGGGTGCCGGCCACATCGGCCAGGTCCACGAGCCGGCCGGGCAGCGTCGCCAGGTCGGGAGAGGGAACCCCGTCGAGCAGGAGGACCGCGTCGACCCGCCCCGCGCGCAGCGCCGCCACCGCCTCGCTCGGGGTCGTCACCACGCGAGTGATGCCCGTCGCTGGATCGATGCCGGCGGCGGCCAGGGTGCGGTCGGCCACCAGCTCCGCGCCGGCCACGACCGCCACGTGTCGGCCGGCCAGGTCGGCCAGGCGGTGGACCGGGCTGTCCGTGGGGACCAGCAGGTGCAGGTAGCTGTCGTAGAGCCGGGCCACCGCCCGGATCGACTGCGCCCGCGGGGTGGCGGCCAGGTACGCCTCGACGACATCCGCGGTGGCCAGGGCGAAGGTCGCCTTGCCCTGGCTCAGCCAGTCCAGGTTCTCGGGAGAGCCCGCGGTGATGGCGACGTGCACGGCGCCCGGCGCGTCAGGCGCCGCGGCCAGGGCCAGGCCGTACCGGTGGGCCAGCCCGTTGTCCGGGCCGGCGGCCAGCACCACCGGTTCCGTCGGCGCGGCGACCGATCGCGCCGGTCGCCACGGCGAGGTGAGCCAGCCGGCGGTGCCGAGGCTCACGGCGAGGGCCGCCACCACCGCGAGCCAGCCCCAGCGGGCCCGGCGGGTCACGATCCCCTCCCGTCGACGGGCGGGGCGGTGAGCTCCCGCGACCGGTCGTCGGGGCGAGCCGCGGGCATGCGAATGGTGACGCGCAGCCCGTGCGGCTCCGCGGCGGCGAAGGCGATCTCGGCTCCGGTCGCGCTGAGCAGCGTGCGGGCGATCGACAGGCCCAGGCCGGAGCCCGGGACGTTCTGGCTCGCCGCGCTGCGCCAGAACCGGTCGCCGATGTGGGCGAACTCCTCGGGGCTCAGGCCCGGTCCGGTGTCGACGACCTCGATCGCGGCGGTGTCACCGTCGGTCCGCAGGAGCACCGTGACGCGCCCGTCACCAGGTGTGAACTTCACGGCGTTGTCCAGCACCGCGTCCAGCGCGGAGGAGACCAGGACTGGATCGACCATCGCCCATACTGTGCCGGGGTTCGCGTCGGGCTCGACGAGGTGTACGCCGCGGGCGTCGGCCAGCGGCCGCCACGCCGCCAGCCGGCCGGCGACGAGGTCCGCCACGTCCACGCGGACCGGCCGCGCCGTGACGTGCCGGGCGGTGGCGAGCTCGAGCAGCTCGTCGAGGATCGCCTCGAGGCGGCCGCACTCCTCCCGCGCCAGGCGCAGCTGCTCCTGCCGGGTCTCGTCCAGGCCGATGGCGAGCGCGTCCAGGCGCAGCACCAGGGCGGCGAGCGGGTTGCGCAGCTGGTGCGACGCGTCGGCGACGAACGCCTCCTGGCGTTGGTGGGCCAGGTCGACTGCGGCGGCCATGGCGTTGAAGGTCTCGGTCAGCCGACGGAGCTCCACCGGACCCGAGGAGCGGTCCACCCGGACGCTCAGGTCGCCGGAGCCGATGCGCCGCGCCGCCTGGTCGAGCACGTAGACCGGCCGCAGCACCCAGGTCGCCAGCTGGCCGGCCAGCGCGACCAGCAGCATCATGGCGGCGGCGTCGATGGCGAGGATCAGCGCCAGGTCGCGGCCCAGGTCGGTCCGCAGGCGCTCGGTCGAGGAGATCGTGACGGCCACGGCCACGACGTCGTCGCCGCGCAGGACCGGCACCGCCACCACCATGGGGTCGTCCTGCCAGGGCCAGACGGGGGGCGGTGGGCCGCTCTGGTGGCCCAGTGCCGCCTGCGCGATCCGCTCGGTCGCGTCGGGGCGTTCCAGGTCGGCCAGGTCGCCGGCCAGCGCCCAGGTCGTGCCGCCCCGGCCGACGACCGCGGCGGTGATCCCGTAGAGGTCGCTGTACCGGGCCAGGTCCTGGCGCAGGGCATCGAGGGCGACGGAGGTCAGGGCCTGCTGGGCCGTGTCCGCGAACTGGCTGGTGTCCTGGAGGCGATCGACGAACATCTCCTGATGGCGGGCCGCGGCGAGGCTCCGTCCATAGGCGACGGACAGCGTCGCGAGCACGACCCCCATCAGCAGGGCGAGCACGACCGTGAGTCGCCTGCGCATGGATCGCTACGCAGGCACGGCCGTGGCGACCGGCTGCGCGAGCCGGTAGCCGACCCCGCGGACGGTCTCGATGAGGCCCGGCACGCCCAGCTTCTGGCGCAGCGACGCGACGTGCACCTCCAGCGTGCGCGCGGCGCCCGGCCAGGCCGTGCCCCAGATCTCGCTCAGGATCTGCTCGCGGCGGAACACCACGCCGGGTCGGCGGGCCAGCAACGCGAGCAGGTCGAACTCCTTGGCCGTCAGGTGCACCGGCTCGCCGGCCACGGCCACCGACCGGGCGAGCGGGTCGAGCCGGACCGGGCCGATCACCAGCGGCGTGCCGGGCGCCAGCGGCGCGGCGGTGTCGGGCGCCGCCGGGACGGGCCGGGCCCGCCGGGTCACCGCGTGGATCCGGGCGACGAGCTCGGCCACGTGGTACGGCTTGACGATGTAGTCGTCGGCGCCCAGGTTGAGGCCGTGGACCCGCGACCGGGTGTCGCCCCGGGCGGTCACCATGATGATCGGCACCGTGGAGATCTTCCGGATCTGGGCGCAGATCTTGAAGCCGTCCTGGTCGGGCAGGCCGAGGTCGAGCAGGACCACGTCGACGCCGTCGCCCACGAGCTCGAGCGCCTGCTCGCCCGTCGCCGCGCAGGCCACCTCCAGTCCGTGCTGGGCCAGTACCGCGCGTAACGCGGCCATGACCCGGTTGTCGTCCTCGACGACGAGAAGCTTCATTGCCACTCCCCGGCTAGGCCCTGGTCGGAGACTAGACGGGGGATGTTACGGCGTCAGGCGTCCGTTGTCGTCTCGTGACGTGTTCGCGGCCGAGGCCTGCCCAATCCCGAGCCGGTCCGGTCCGGGGCCGCGGGTCAGGCGGCTCCGCCGTGCCCCGTGTCCAGCACGCGGGCGATGGGTCGGCCCCCGGGCCCCGGCCCACGCTTGCCCCGGGCCAGCCGCCGTTCGGTCCAGTCGGCCAGCCGCGACAGGGTGTAGTTGATGGTCAGGAAGATCAGGCCGATGACGATGTACATCTGCAACGGGTTGCGCAGGTTCCCCACGGCCAGCTTGGCGAGGTGCAGCAGTTCCGGGTAGGTGATGATGAAGCCCAGCGAGGTGTCCTTGAGCACCACGACCAGCTGGCTGATGATCGCCGGCAGCATGATGCGCACCGCCTGGGGCAGCAGGACGAACACGGTGGTCTGGGTCGGCGACAGGCCGATGGACAGGCCCGCCTCGCGCTGGCCGGCGGGCAGGCCCTCCATGCCGGACCGCACGATCTCGGCGATGACCACCATGTTGTAGAGCGTCAACCCGATGACCAGGAACCACAGGATGTTGCCGACGGGGACGCCCAGCTCGGGCAGGCCCCGGGCGACGAAGAAGATCGTGATGACCACCGGCATGCCGCGCAGCAGCTCGACGCAGACCCGGGTGATGCCGTTGAGCGTCCAGCTCAGCCCGCGGATGGTGCGGCCGACCGGCGTGGGCAGGTGGACCCAGCGGCGGGTGCTGAGCTGCTTGAGCTGCATGCGCAGGACCGCCAGGGCCAGGCCACAGATGAGGGAGGACAGGATGGCCAGCCCGGCCGCCTTCAGGGTGGCGCCCAGGCCGCGGCCGATGAGCCGCCACAGCGCCGCGAAGTCCCGGTGGCCGGGGTCGAGCAGCGGGCCCCACAGCCGCATCGTGAACTGTCCCTGCGCGGCCAGCGGCCGGTAGACGAACCACCACCCGGCGACGACGAGCAGGACGCCGACGACCAGGCTGGTCCAGAACGTGATCCGGCGGGTGCGCGGCCCCGGGGCGTCGTAGAGCACGCTCGTGGCCGACGGCCGGCGGGCGACCCGGCGGCGGGCGGGGGCGGGGGTGGTCCGACTCGTGTCGACCTCGATGCCGCTCATGCGAGCCTCCTCCGTCGCTCGACCGCGTCGAGGACCAGGCTGGCGGGAACGGTGATGAGCAGGTACCAGAACGTCACGCCGATCATGACCGGGATCAGGGGCTCGCCGCCTTGCGAGACCAGCACGTCCATCGTCCCGGAGAGGTCGCCGACGAGGCCGAAGAACCCACCGAGGGCGGAGTTCTTGGCCATCGCGACCAGCACCGTGCCCAGTGGCACGATGGCCGCCTTCCAGGCCTGGGGGAGGACCACGTAGCGCAGGTTCTGGGTGAAGGTGAGCCCGAGCGACCGTGCCGCCTCGGCCTGGCCCGCCGGGACCGCGTTGATGCCGCTGCGCAGGGCCTCGCACACGAAGGCCGCCGTGTAGATGGACAGACCCAGCACGACCAGCCGGAAGTAGGGCAGGTCGATGGTCAGCCGCGGGAAGAGCAGATCAAGTCCTTCGATCTTGAGGAACTCGGCCCGCGACCCGATGGCCGGCAGGGTGAAGACGGTGAAGAACAGCACCACGGTCAGCGGCACGTTGCGGAACACGGTGACGTAGGCCGCACCGACCGCCCGCAGCGGCGGCAGGGGCGAGACCCGGCAGACCGCCACCACCGTGCCGATGATGAGCGCCAGCACGCCCGAGAGCACGCACACCTGGAGCGTGAGCACGAACCCGTCGAAGAACAGGCCGGACCGCTCGATGAGGACGTCCACGCTGGTCAGCCTCCGACCGAAGCCTTGAGGGGCCGTACGGCCCGAAGCGTTGAGGGAGGGGCCCGTACGGCCCGGGCACGTCGTGGTCCCGGGCCGTACGGGTGGTCGCGGTTTACGGACAGGGATTGATTGTGGTCAGGAATCGATCGCTGTTGGTGGATAGATCACCGCGTACGGCCGCGACCTACTCCGAGGTGTACCGGTCGACCTCCGGCGCCTCGGGGATCGTCGGGTCGAACTGGCCCGCCGTGGCGCTCCACGCCGCGGCGTACCGGCCGTCGGCGTAGATCTTCTCCAGCACGTCGTTGATGAAGTCGCGGAACGCGTCGTCGCCCTTCTTCAGGCCGATGCCGTACGGCTCGACGGTGAACTTCGTGCCGACGAGCTTGAATTCACCCGGCGACTGGGCGACGTAGCCGAGCAGGATCACGTTGTCGGTCGTGACGGCGTCGACGTCACCGTTGCGCAGCGGGTCGAGGCACTTGTCGTACGTGTCGAAGAGCACCAGCTGGCTGCCCACGTCGGCCAGGTAGTTGGCGATGTTCTCCGCGGGCGTCGAGCCGGTCGCCGAGCAGACCTTCTTGTCGCCGGCCCGGAAGTCCTCCGGCCCGGTGATGGAGTCGTCGTCCGCCCGGACCATGATCTGCTGGCCCGCCACGTAGTACGGGCCGGCGAAGTCGATCCGCTCCTTGCGGGTGTCGTTGATGGTGTAGGTCGCCACCACGATGTCGACCCGGCCCTGCTCGATGTACTCCTCCCGCACCCGCGAGGGAGTCTCCACCCACTCGATGTTCTCCTCGGGGATGCCGAGCTCGAACGCGATGATCTTGCCGATCTCGACGTCGAAGCCCTCCGGTACGCCCTCGAGGTTGGCCTTACCGAAGCCGGGCTGGTCGAACTTGGTGCCGATCCGGATCTTCTGCTCCTTGTAGAGCCGGTCCATGGTGGTACCGGGCTCGAAGCTCACGCTCGGCACCGGGGTCTCGCCGGTGGCGGGTTCGCCACCGCCTTCGCCGCCGCCGCAGGCGGCCAGCACGCCCAGGCCCAGGGCCAGGACCGCGCTGAGCGCCGCCGCTCGCGTCAGTCGCATCCTTCTCCTCCTCCGTTATCGGGAAGGCGCGGCCGGTTCGCTGCCGGCGGCCGGACCCGTTCGCTCGCGCCTGCATGCTCGCTCGCGCCCGGTCCGTCGCGCCGATGCGGCCGGCCCGTGTCGCGCCTCCCACCTCATCGGGTCACCGGCCGCGGGGTGTCCGCTTCCGGAGCCGTGGGGCGCATCGTTGTTCCGGTCCCTCGCCGTGAGCCGATCGGCGGCTAGTGGGTCAGGACCTTGGACAGGAAGTCACGGGCCCGCTCGCTGCGGGGCTCGGCGAAGAACTCCGCCGGTGGCGCCTCCTCGACCAGTTGGCCGTCGGCCATGAAGGCCACCCGGTCGGCCGCGTGGCGAGCGAACCCCATCTCGTGGGTAACGACGATCATCGTCATGCCCTCGGCGGCGAGGCTCGTCATGACGTCGAGCACCTCGCCGACCATCTCCGGGTCCAACGCGCTCGTCGGCTCGTCGAAGAGCATCGCCTTGGGCTGCATGGCCAGGGCCCGGGCGATGGCCGCGCGCTGCTGCTGGCCACCGGAGAGCTGGGCCGGGTACTTGCTGGCCTGGTCGGCGATGCCGACCCGTTCCAGCAGCGCCATGGCCCGCGCGTGGGCCGCGGCCTTGCTCTCCTTGCGCACCTTGATCGGGCCGAGGGCGACGTTGTCCAGGATCGTCATGTGGGCGAACAGGTTGAACGACTGGAACACCATGCCGACCTGGCTGCGCAGGCGCGCGAGCGCGCGACCCTCCTCGGGCAGCGGGGCACCGTCGAAGAGGATCTCGCCGGAGTCGATGGTTTCCAGCCGGTTGATCACCCGGCACAGGGTCGACTTGCCCGAGCCGGATGGCCCGATGACGACGAGGACCTCGCCGCGTCGGACCGCCAGGCTCACGTCTCGGAGCACGTGCAGCTGGCCGAAGTACTTGTTGACCCGGCGTAACTCAATGAGCGGGGTGGACTCAGTGAGTGGAGTGGTCATGGGTTCTCCCGGTCGGGCGTGCTAGGGGGCAGTGTGGGGTGTCCGGCGGCCGCGCGGGCGCGGCTTGAGGGAGACCTGAGGATTGCACGAATCGGACAGCCGCGCGCGGCGGGCGCCAGGCCGGTGGCGACGCGGGGCGCGGCGCCGGCGGTGGGGGTGCGCCCGTCCCATGGCGCGGTGGCGCACCGGGCGACGCGGTGTGGCGCAAGCGGTGGCCCCAGATCGCCCACCACGCCTTGTTGATCGCCTCGCCCGCTCGGTCTAGGCTCCGGTTGAAACGTTTCGCACGCCCGGGGTGCGCATCGGTCGTCGGTGGGAGCAGAAGCATGAGTACTCGGCGGCGCTATGCCGTGGTCGGTGCCGGGGCCCGGGCCGAGACCTTCGTCCGATTCCTGGTGACCGCGCACGCGGCGCAGGCGGAGCTGGTCGCCTTCGCGGACGTCAACCTCAAGCGGATCGCGGCCCACAACCGCTGGCTCGCCGAGCTCGGGCACCCGGCCGTGCCCGCGTACCACGCGGACGACTTTGCCCGGATGCTCGACGAGCAGCGCGTGGACACGGTGATCGTGACGTCGATGGACGCCACGCACGAGCGGTACATCGTGGGCGCGCTCGACGCCGACCGCAGCGTCATCACCGAGAAGCCGATGACCACCACGGCCGAGTCGTGCACGCGCATCCTGCTGGCGGCCCGACGGGCGCGGGAGCGGGCCGCCGCGGCGGGTACGCCCGCCCCGACCTGCGCCGTGGCCTTCAACTACCGCTACAACCCGACCCACGTGAAGGTCCGCGAGCTGCTGGCCAGCGGAGCCATCGGCACGATCGGATCGGTGCACTTCGAGTGGCTGCTCGACGTCCGCCACGGCGCCGACTACTTCCGCCGCTGGCACCGCGACGCCGCCAACTCCGGCGGCCTGCTGGTGCACAAGTCCAGCCACCACTTCGACCTCGTCAACTGGTGGCTGTCGGCCCGGCCCACCCGCGTCTTCGCGGCCAACCGCCTCTTCTTCTACGGGCCCGGACGCTCGCACGGTTACGACCGGGGCTACGAGCGGGCGTACGGCTCGCCGGCGGCGAAGGGCGACCCGTTCGCGCTCGACCTGCAGCGGCAGCCCCGGATGCGCGAGCTGTACCTGGAGGCCGAGTCCGAGGACGGCTACATCCGGGACCGCAGCGTCTTCGCCCCCGGCGTGACCATCGACGACGACATGGCGGTGCTGGTGCAGTACGACTCCGGCGCCACGATGACCTACCACCTGCACGCGTACGCCCCGTGGGAGGGCTACCGCCTCATGGTCAACGGGTCCCGGGGTCGGCTGGAGCTGGAGGTGGTCGAGACCGCCTACGTGGCGCCACCCGCCGACGAGTCCGACCCCCACGCCCGGACCGGTATCGCGGCGCTCTACCCCGGGCACTCCGGCGTGGAGAACGGGTGGACGAAGCTGACCCTGCACCCGTTCTGGCAGCCACCCTCCACAGTGGAGATCCCCGAGGCCACGGACGCCCCGGGCCACGCGCAGGCGCGCCCAGGGGCAGGCAGGGAGGCGCACGGTGGCGGCGACGCCCGGCTGACCGCCGACCTGTTCTCCGGCAGCGCGCTGACCGTCGACCCGCTCGGCCGGCGGGCCACCGAGGTGGACGGCGCGCTCGCCCTGCTCACCGGCCTGGCGGCCAACGCCTCCTCGGCCGCCGGGCGCCCCTACGACGTGGCCGAGCTCGTCGACCCGGACCTGCTGAAGGAGTCCTGATGGGCGCGACCCTGCCCTGGCTGCGCGTCGCCGGCGACCGGATCGTCGACGAGACGGGCACCACCGTCCGGCTGGTCGGCTTCGGGCTGGGCGGCTGGATGAACATGGAGAACTTCATCACCGGCTACCCCGGCAACGAGTCCGGCATTCGCCGGCTGATGCGCGAGGCCATGGGGGACCAGGCGTACGAGGCGTTCTTCGCCGAGTTCCTCGACGGCTTCTTCACCGACGCCGACGCCGCGCTGCTCGCCGAGCTCGGGCTCAACTGCGTCCGCATCCCGGTCAACTACCGGCACTTCGAGGACGACGCCGCGCCGTTCGAGCTGAAGGAGTCCGGCTTCGCCCGGCTTGACCGGGTGATCGACACCCTGGCCCGCCACGGCCTGTACTCGATCATCGACCTGCACGCCCTGCCCGGCCGGCAGAACGAGCACTGGCACAGCGACAACCCCACGCACGTCGCGGAGTTCTGGCAGCACCGGCACTTCCAGGACCGGGTGGTGCACCTGTGGGAGGCGCTGGCCGACCGCTACCGGGACCGCCCGGAGGTGGCCGGGTACAACCCGGTCAACGAGCCCTCCGACCGGACGGGCCAGGTGCTGCCGGCCTTCTACCGGCGCCTGGAGCAGGCCATTCGAGCCATCGACAGCCGCCACATCCTGTTCCTCGACGGCAACAAGTACTCCAGCGACTTCTCCGTCTTCGACCCGGCCGACCCGCTGCCGAACTGCGTCTACACGGCCCACGACTACGCGCTGCCCGGCATCGCGGGCGACGCCACGGAGTACCCCGGGACGGTGCGCGGGGAGTACGTCGACCGCGCGGTGGTGGAGCAGACCTTCCTGCGTCGCACCGCGTTCATGCGGCAGACCGGCACGCCCATCTGGATCGGCGAGTTCGGGGTGCTCTTCCCGCGGGAGGACGAGTGGCGCTACCAGCTGTTGCGTGACCAGCTGGAGATCTACCGGGACCACGGGGCCAGCTGGTCACTGTGGACGTACAAGGACATCGGGCTGCAGGGGCTGGCGTACGCCCGGCCCGACAGCCCGTACGTGCGGCACATCGCGCCCGTGCTGGAGGCCAAGGCCCGCCTCGGCGTGGACTCGTGGGGCGGGCGGGACGTCCACATCCGGGACATCCTCGAGCCGATCGAGGCCCTCTTCGACCGGGAGTTCCCCGAGTACCACCCGTGGCCGTGGGGCCGCAAGCAGCACATCGCCCTGCTGGTGCGGCACATCCTGCTGGCCGAGCCGTTGGCCGAGCGCTTCGGCGCGCTGTTCCGCGGGGTCGGGCCGGAGCAGGCCCGGACGCTCGCCGCGTCGTTCCGGCTCGAGAACTGCGTGATCCGGGACCGGCTACGCGAGACCCTCCGCGAGCACACCCCCCGCGAGTACGCCCTGCGCGAGCACACCCTCGGCGCGGAGCCGGCCAGCGAAGGCGACCGGGTCGGCCCCGGCCAGCCGTGAGCGGAGGGCGGGGGCCGACGTGAACGGTCAGCTCGACAACGGTCAGCTCGACAACGGTCAGCTCGGCGAAGGCCTGGTCCGCCGACTGCGGGACACCGACCCGATCCGGCGGGCGGGGCTGGCGCCCGGGTCGCGGGAGGCCGGGCGGCTGGGCGAGCTGGTCGAGCAGGGAGTCCGCCTGGCCGCGACCGGCGGGCCGCTGGAGGACGTGTGGCACCGGGCCCTGGCCGACCTGACCGCCTGCATCCAGCCCGGTCCCGACGGCGGTCCCGACGTCCTGCACGAGGGCGGGGTCTACCGGGGGACGTGGCTGGAGAGCACGGGCACCATCAACGCGGAGGTGCTCGCGCGGTTCCTGCCCACCGTCGCCCGCGACACGTACCTGCTCTTCGCCGACCGGGCGCGCGACGACGGGCTGCTGCCGTACAAGGTGACCGAGGCCGGGCCGTCGTATCGACAGGTCCAGATCGTCACGCCGCTGGCCCGGTGCGTCTGGCACTACCACCAGGCGTACCCCGACCCGGCCTTCCTGCGCCGCATGTACGACGCCATGGCGCGCAACGACGCCTGGCTGGCCGCCCACCGCGACACCCGGGGCACCGGCTGTGTAGAGGCGTTCTGCGCCTTCGACACCGGTCACGACCTGTCCCCGCGGTTCTGGCACGTGCCGGACACGACCTACGGCGAGGACCCGGCGGCGTACCACCCCGACTCGCCGGTCCTGCCGTTCCTCGCCCCCGACCTGACCGCGAACGTCGCCTGCCAGCGCGCCTACCTGGCCCGCATCGCCGCGGTGCTCGGCGAGGACCCGCAGCCGTGGCGGCGGGCGCACGAGCGCAGCGTGGCGGCCCTGTTCGCGCACTGCTTCGACGAGGCCGACGGCCTGTTCTACGACCGGGACCGCACCGGCGCCTTCGTGCGGGTGCAGTCGGACGTGCTGCTGCGGGTGCTCGCCTGCGAGATCGGCGACCGCGCATTCTTCGAGTCGTCGCTGCGCAACTACCTGCTCAACACGCGCAAGTTCTTCGCCCGGTACCCGTTCACCTCGATCGCGCTCGACGACCCGCGGTTCAGCCAGGACTTCTCGCGCAACTCCTGGGCCGGGCCGTCGAACTTCCTGAGCCTGCTGCGGGCGCCGCACGCCTTCGAGCACCACGGCCACCACGTCGAGCTCACCTGGGCGGCCAGCCCGGTGCTGGCCGCGGTGTGCCGGATGAACCGCTTCCCGCAGACGCTGAACCCGTGGACCGGCGAGCCGGGCTTCACCGAGCTGTACTCGCCCGCGATCCTGTGGACGCTGGACGCGGTCGAGCGGCTCGCCGGCATCCTGCCCCGGCCGGACGGCGAGGTGTGGTGCACCGCCCTGCTGCCCGCCGGGGTCGACCACCACAGCGTGGCCGACGCGGTGGCCTACGGGCGCACCATCGGGTCATCGACATACGAGTTCGTGCACGACCGGGCCGAGGCCGTGCTGTACCGCGACGGCCAGGTGCACGCCACCTTCCCGGCCGGGTGGCGCCTGGTGCTCGACCGCACCGGGGCCGTCCGTGCCGTGGTCGGGATGTCGGCCCGGACGGTCGCCGGCCGCCTCGTCACCGGCGCCTACCGCCTCGACCTGGCGCTCGCCGGCAACGAACGCGTCGAGCTCGACGACCGCGGCGACGTCACCGCCCGGAGCGCCGTCGGCCTGGTGCCCCCCACCTGGTGACGGCGGTGGTCGGGGGACGGTCGGGAGGGTCATTCAGCCGACGCCTCAGGCCCAGCTGACGCCGCAGGCCAGGCGACGCCGCAGGCCCGGGAAAGCGTCCTTCCTGACCCGGCGCTCGGCCGGGCGGGGCGTTCAGGTCGCCGTGCGGGCGGTGGGCACCCGCCGGGCCGACGGGGCCGGGCCGGTCGACTCGCGCACCACCAGGGTGGTGGGCAGCCATCGGTCGGCCACGGCCTCCTGGTCCTCCGCCGCGGCGGCGCCGCGACGCCCGGCGGCCGCGCGGGCCAGGAGCATGTCCACGGCGGCGCGCCCCGCCGCGTCGGTGGGCGTGGCGATCGTGGTGAGCCGGACGATCTCGGCCTGGGGAATGTCATCGACGCCGATCAGGCTGATCTGTCCGGGAACCGACACCCCGGCCTCGCGCAGCGACTCCAGCAGGCCGATGGCCACGATGTCGTTGAAGGCGAGCACGCCGGTCGCCGGGGTCTCCCGCACCGCGCTGGCCGCCGCCACCCCGCCGGCGTGGTTGGGCGGGAACGGGCCGAGCAGGTGCAGCCTGATGCCCCGGGCCTTGGCCGCCGCCACCGCCGCGCGCCGCAGCTCCCGGTTGGTCCAGGACACCGCGGGGCCACCGACGTAGGCCACGTGCTTGTGGCCCAGGTCGGCCAGGTGGTCGATCGCGCTGCGGGCACCGCTGGCGAGGTCCATCAGCACCGCGGGGATGCCGTCGACCGACCGGTTCACCACGACGATCGGCACCTCCTGGGCCAGGGTCGACAGCGACCGGCTGGCCATTCGGGGGCTGCACAGGAGGATGCCGTCGACCTGCGCGGCCAGCGTCCGCACCAGCTCCTCCTCGACCGCGGGGTTCTCGTCGGTGTCGGCGACGAAGACGTGGTGGTCGTGCCGGCGCGCCTGGCTCTGCGCCGCCTTGATCATGGGTGGGAAGTAGGGGTTGGTGATGTCGGCGACGATGAGGCCGAGGTTCGTCGTGCGGCCGGTGATCAGCGCCCGCGCCGCCTTGTTGGGCCGGTACCCGAGCTGCTCGGCGACGGCGAGGACGCGGCTGCGGGTCTCCGGGTTGACGAGGTTCGGCGCGGAGAATGTTCTCGAGACGGTGGAGACATGGACCCCGCATGCCCGGGCGACATCCCGGATGGTTGCGGGCACGGCTCGCTCCCTTCGAGTAGTGGAAGCTGTGCGCACTCTACCGCCACCGGCGCGGGGTCGGACGGGGACGGCCACGCAGGCTACGGCAGGGTTGTGCAGACTTTAATGCAAACGTTTGTGCCCCTGTCAACTCCTTGTCGGCATTTTTTTCGAAATCCCTGGCAGGAAACGGTTTCTCGGTCGCGCCCGCGGCGGCGGGGAGCCTTGAGCGCGTCCGTCGGTAACGATAGGATCACTGCGATCGTTTGCGGAGCCGCACGACGTCGTCGTAGCGTGCGGTTCCTCGTCGATGCTGGGTTCGACCAGGTACCGATCCGCTGGTCGGTCGGGCCCGGCGCCACCGGCAGTACGCCCTCGCCTGAGGAGTCTCGTGACCGACCCCTACCTGCTCTTCCCCGCCGAGCCCCGGCAGCGGGAGGTCGCCCACACCCTGTACCAGCAGGCCGCGCATCTGCCGATCATCTCCCCGCACGGGCACGTGGATCCGTGGCTGCTCGCCGACGACCGTGCCTTTCCCGATCCCGCCCAGTTGCTGATCGTCCCTGACCACTACATCAACCGGCTCCTCTACAGCCAGGGCGTGCCACTGGACCGGCTCGGTGTCCGTCGAATCGACGGCGCTGCGGTGGAGACCGACGGCCGCGCCATCTGGCGGACCTTCGTCGACCATTGGCACCTTTTCCGCGGCACGCCCTCCCGGTTGTGGCTGGAGCTGACCCTGCGGGAGATCTTCGAGATCGACACCCCGCTGCGGCCCGACACCGCCGACGTGGTCTACGACCGCCTGGCCGAGCGACTGGCCGAGCCGAGCTTCCGGCCGCGGGCGCTGTTCGAGCGGTTCGGTATCGAGGTGCTCGCCACCACGGAGTCCGCTGTGGACGACCTGGCCGCGCACGCCAAGCTGGCGGCGGACGGCTGGGGCGGGCCCGGGGGCCGGGTGATCACGACCTTCCGGCCCGACGACGTGGTCGACCCGGAGTGGGACGGCTGGTCGGCGCGGCTGGACCGGCTGGCCGAGCTGACCGGCCACGACACCACGACGTACGCCGGATACCTGGAGGCGGTGCGGGCGCGCCGGGAGGCGTTCCGGGCGGCCGGGGCGCGCAGCACCGACCACGGGCACCCCACCGCGTTCACCGTCGACCTGGACGAGGCCACGGCGAGCCGGCTCTTCCAGCGCCTGCGCACCGGCCCGGTCGACCCGGCCGACGCCGAGATGTTCCGGGGCCACATGCTGCTGCGCTTCGCCGAGATGTCGGTCGAGGACGGTCTGGTCATGCAGCTGCACCCCGGGGCGGTGCGCAACCACAACACGCTGCTGCACCGGCAGCACGGCCGCGACGTGGGCGGCGACATCCCGCGGGCCACCGAGTACACCCACGCCCTGCGACCCCTGCTCGACCGCTTCGGCAACGACCCGCGCCTGCGGCTGGTCCTGTACACATTGGACGAGACCGCGTACAGCCGGGAGCTGGCCCCGCTGGCCGGCGGCTATCCGGCGGTCTACCTGGGGGCGCCGTGGTGGTTCCTCGACACGCCGGACGGCCTGCGGCGGTTCCGCGAGGCGGTCACGGACACGGCGGGGTTCGCCAACACGGCCGGATTCGTCGACGACACCCGGGCCTTCTGCTCGATCCCGGTCCGCCACCAGGTCGCCCGCCGGGTCGACGCGGCGTACCTCGCCCGCCTCGTGGTGGAGGGCCGGCTCGACCTGGACGAGGCGGCGGAGACCATGGCCGACCTCGCCTACCACCTGCCCAAGCGGGTCTTCCGGCTGGACGGGCGCGGTGCCTGACGCGAGCCGCCCGGCTGATGATTCCCCGGGGGCGCGGCGGCCCGCCAGGTGGGCCCGGTCCGGGCGTACGAGTGTCGCCGGCCGCCCAGGTGGTCACCATCCGGCGGCGGGTCGCCGTCCGCCGGGGGCCGTCGCGGGGTGGAGGGGCGGCCGTGAGCGGTGAGCGGCTGCGCCGAGCGGGGGCGCTGGGCGGGTCCCCGGCCCGGCCTGGCATCGTCCACATCGGCCTCGGCGCCTTCCACCGGGCCCATCAGGCGGTCTACACCGACGCGGCGCTGCGGGCGCACGGCGGGGACTGGGGCATCGTGGCCGTCGCCCCCCGCAACGCGGACGTGGTGACGGCGGTCAACGAGCAGGACGGGCTGTTCAGCGTCACCACGCTGTCGGCCGCGCCGCCCCGCACCGACGTGGTGGGTTCGCTGGTGGCGGCCCTGCACCTGCCCACCCAGGGCACCGCGGCGCTCGACCTGCTCGCCGACCCGGCGACCCGGGTGGTCACCCTGACCGTGACCGAGAAGGCGTACCTGATCGACGGGGCCGGCCGGCTGCTCGACGACGACCAGTTGCGCGCCGACCTGACCACCGATCGTCCACCGCGGACAGTGATCGGCCTGCTCGCCCGGGCCCTGCGTGCCCGCGCGGCCGCCGGCGGCCCGCCGGTGGCGCTGGTCAGCTGCGACAACCTGCCGGCCAACGGAAAGCGGCTGCGCTCGGCGCTGACCCAGGCGCTGGGGTCCGAACCGGGGGAGTGGGTGAGCTTCCCGTGCACGATGGTGGACCGCATCGTGCCGGCGAGCACGCCCGAGACCTACGCCCGGGCCGCCGCCGCGCTCGGCCGCGTCGACCGGGCGGCGGTCGACGCCGAGCCGTTCTCCCAGTGGGTCATCGAGGACGACCCCGCCGATCCGGGACGCTACTTCCCCGGCGGCCGGCCCGCGTGGGAGGCGGGCGGCGCCACGTTCAGCGCCCACGTGCCGGCGTACGAGCGGCTCAAGCTGCGCATGCTCAACGGGGTGCACTCCACCCTGGCCTACCTCGGGTGCCTGGCCGGTGCGCCGACGATCCGCGACGCGCTCGCCCTGCCAGCGATGCGGCCGTTTATTGACAAACTTATGTACGATGACATCGCGCCGACCCTCACCCCACCCCCGGGGGTCTCGCTGTCCGCGTACGGCGCCAGCGTCCTGGAGCGCTTCGCCAACCCGGCCATCGGGCACCGCACGCTGCAGGTGGCCATGGACGGCTCCCAGAAGCTGCCCCAGCGGATCTTCGCGGCGGTGGCCGAGCGGCGGGCCGCCGGGGCCGAACCGGTGTATCTCGCGGTGAGCCTCGCCGCCTGGATCCGGTTCCTCGGCGGGGTCGCCGACGATGGTCGCCCGCTGCCGCTGGACGACCCGCTGGCCGGGCCGCTGCGATCGGCGCTGGCCGCGGCCGGGGACGACCCGATGGAGCAGGTCCGGGCCATCTTCCGGGTCGCCGCGGTCGCCCCGGAAGGACTCGCCGACGACACCACCCTGGTCAGGCTCGTGGCCGAGCGGCTGCGGGCGCTGCAGCGCGGCGGGGTGGCCGGGCTGCTCGCCGACGTGTGACGCGCGGCGTCCGCGGTTACCTGAACCTTCAAAGATTCCTGGTTGCCTGAGCGGTCACGGACACGCCCGTATTACTGAGGTAAGCAACGGTCACGGACACGCCCGTCTTGCTGGGGTAAGCGGTGTCTTGCCCGAGGTAAGCGGCGTCCCGTTGAGGCAAGCGGTGTCCTGCCGACGTTCCCGGCCGTCCCGTCGTGGTCGCTGGCCGCCTCCGCAGGACATGTGACCGGCGTATGTGGCCGCCCTCACCACGTCATCCGCCGCGCCGCCTCCGCCCCGCGGTCTCAGGGCCGTCCCGGAGCCCGGATACATCGACAGACGCCAGCGTGCAGGAGCTCGCGCCGGCCCCGCCGGACTCGCGCGCGATAACGTTTTAGGGCTTGTCGGGCCACGACCCTTGACATGCGTGTATGGCCGCGCATACGTTTGCAGCCCAAATGTAAGACGCAGGTTACGGGCAGCGTCGCACAGTTCGCGTCCCCGACACACCTCGCCTGGAGGCGGTGCCATGACACGCACGGTGCCGGTCGGCAGGCCCACTGCGGTGACTCCGGTCCCGCGGAGCCGCCTGCGGCTGATCAGTATGGATCGCTTCGTGGCGACCGTGCGGGGCCGGCACGGAGAGGCGGTCGGGTCATGACGAGCGTGACGGTGACACCGACGGCGTCGGCCGAGACGCCGCCGCCCGTGCGCGTCAAGCCGAAGAAGCGGACCTGGCGGGAGGCCATCCGGCGCGACTGGCAGCTGTACTCGCTGGCCGTGCTGCCGCTGGTGTTCTTCCTGCTGTTCCGCTACCTGCCGATGATCGGCAACATCCTCGCGTTCCGGCGTCGGCCCGGCGGGATCTTCGGCAGCGGCGAGTTCACGTTCCGCTATTTCGAGCGGCTTCTCTTCAACGATCCGACGTTCTGGAAGGTCTTCTGGAACACGGTGATCCTCGGGGGCCTGACCCTGGTCATCGTCTTCCCGCTGCCGATCGTCCTCGCGTTGATGCTCAACGAGGTGCGCAAGCAGGCCTTCAAGCGGTTCGTCCAGTCGGTGTCGTACCTGCCGCACTTCTTCTCGATCGTCGTCGTGGTGTCGATGATCGCCCAGTTCGTCTCGCTCGACGGTCTGGCCAACCAGATGCTCAAGGCGCTGGGCGGCGACCCCATCCCGTTCATCCAGCGACCCGAGTGGTTCCGCACCATCTTCGTCACGTCGGAGATCTGGCAGACCGTGGGTTGGGGCACGATCCTCTACCTCGCGGCGCTGACGACGATCGACGAGGATCTCTATGAAGCGGCCCGCATCGATGGGGCCGGCCGGTGGCGGCAGACCTGGCACGTGACGTTGCCGGGTATCCGTCCGATGATGATCACGCTGCTGATCCTCAACATCGGTACGTTTATGAACGTCAGCTTCGAGAAGGTGCTGCTGCTGGTCAACCCGCTCACGCGTGAGACCGGGGACGTCATCGCGACGTACGTGTACCGGATCTTCACGAGCTCGCCGAGCCTGCAGAACTACGCCACCGCGATCGGTCTGTTCGAGGCGGTGATCGGTCTCGTCCTCATCGCCGCCGCGAACGTCATCGCCCGCCGCACAGTGGGGACAAGCCTGTGGTAGCCATCGCGTCGAACCAGCAGACCGGCGCCGCCACCCCGGCGCCGCCGGCGCCGCCACCCCGCAAGCCCACGGGGCGCCGTCGGCGCCGGCACGGCCGCATCGACGACACCCGGGCGTACAAGGCGTTCCAGGTCTTCAACACGTTCGCCCTGATCCTCGTGGTCATCGCGACCCTGGTGCCGTTCATCCACGTCATCGCCCGCTCGTTCAGCTCCGAGGTCGCGATCCGCACCAACCGGGTGCACCTGCTCCCGGTCGACTTCAACCTGCACACCTACCAGTACGTCTGGAACAACCCGATCTTCCTGGGCAGCTACTGGAACACCATCCGCTACACGGTGATGGCGACGCTCGTGGCGATGGTGCTCACCACGTGCTACGCGTACGTGCTGTCGAAGAAGCACATCAAGGGACGTAACTTCCTGATCTGGGTCGCCGTCTTCACGATGTTCTTCAACGGCGGCATCGTGCCGAACTTCGTCGTCATCAACGAGTTGGGCCTGTACAACACGATGTGGGCGATCGTGCTGCCCAACGCGATCAGCGTCTTCAACCTGCTGGTGATGAAGGCGTTCTTCGAGAACATGCCGCAGGAGCTCGAGGAGGCCGCCCAGGTGGACGGCCTGAACACCTACGGGATCCTGCTGCGGATCGTGCTGCCGCTGTCGAAGGCGGTGGTGGCGACCATGACGCTGTTCTACAGCGTGACCTTCTGGAACTCGTGGTTCCCGGCGCTGCTCTACCTGCGCGATCCCGGCCTCCAGCCGGTCACGATCTTCCTGCGCAACCTCTACGCCGGCGCGGTCGGCGGAGAGAGCCTCGGGGCCGATGCGGCCGACCTCCAGGTCTCGGCCAACGTTCAGGCGGTCACCATCGTGCTGATCTCGGTCCCGATTCTCATGGTCTACCCGTTCCTCCAGAAGTACTTCGTCCGCGGCGTCATGCTCGGCGCGATCAAGGGCTGAGTCGCGGTCGAGGGGCTGGTCGAAGCCACCGGCCTGCCCAGTGTGTGTCCCATCTGTCCCAATATCAAAGGAGTCGAGAATGTACCGACGGAACCGGCGACGGGTACTGGCCGCGGCCAGCGCCGCCGCCGTTGCCGCGTCGCTCGTGCTCGCTGCGTGTAGCAGCAACGAGGAGCAGGGGCCGGATGATCTCGCCGACAAGCGCGTCGGCGCCATGGACAACTACGACGTGGGCGTTTCCTTCAAGGCCACCGAGCCCATCACGTTCAGCATCCTGATCAACGACCACCCCGCCTACCCGTTCAACCCGGACTGGCCGTTCTGGGACTGGCTGAAGGAGAAGACCAACGTCAGCTTCGAGTTCGTGCCGGCGCCGCTGAGCGACTTCAACACGGTGCGGACGACGCTGGTCACCGGCGGTGAGGCCCCCGACATCCTCACCCGGTTCTACGGGAACCAGGAGACCGAGTTCGTCTCCTCGGGCGCGCTGCTGCCGGTCAGCGACTACGTCCACCTGATGCCGAACTACTCGCACCGGGTCGAGGCGTGGAAGATGCAGCCCGAGCTCGCCACGCACATCCAGGCGGACGGGAAGTACTACGTCCTGCCCGGTATGCACGAGGAGAAGCGCTTCGAGTACGGGTTCGCGGTCCGCTCCGACCTGCTCCGGAAGTACAACCTCGACATCCCGCGGACCCTGGACGAGTTCTACGAGATGCTGAAGACGCTCAAGCAGGAGTGCGAGGGCGTCGAGGGCTGCTACCCGCTGTCCGACCGGTTCAACCAGTCGCCGCCGGACCGTCCGGGTGGCAACCTGATCCGGGCCGTGGCCGCCGGCTTCGGCGTGGCGGGTGGCTGGGACTACGACACCGTGTCGTACAACTTCGACACCAAGCGGTACGAGCTCACCGCGGCCACCGACGGCTACCGCAAGGCGCTGGAGTACCTGAACAAGCTCATCAACGAGGGCCTGCTCGACCCGGAGAGCCTCACCCAGCAGGACGACCAGGCTCGGCAGAAGCTGGCCCAGGGCAAGTCGTTCGTGATCAGCAGCAACCCGCAGACGATCGTGAACGACTACCGCAACGACATCGCCGACATCCCCGGGGCGGAGATGGCCCTGATCCCGGTGCTCACCGGTCCGTTCGGCAACCGGCTGCTGCCGGGTGGCGGTCGACTGGAGAACGGTGTCGCGTTCCCGGCCCGGGTGAAGGACATGCCGACCTTCGTGGCCCTGCTGCAGTTCGTCGACTGGCTGTTCTACTCGGAGGAGGGCCAGGAGTTCGCCAAGTGGGGCCTGGAGGGCGAGACCTACACCAAGGACGCCGACGGAAAGCGGACCCTGAACCCGGACATCACGATGCTGGGCTTCAACCCCGGTGCGCCGAAGCACCTGCAGCGTGACTACGGCGTCTACAACGGTGCCTTCGTCTACGGTGGCACCAAGGACCTGATGCACTCGTTCTACTCGGAGGAGGAGGCCGAGTACATCAGCGCCGCGCTGGAGGGTCGCGAGGTGCTGCCGGTGCCGCCGCCCGCGCCGCTGAACGAGGACGAGCAGGAGGAGCTGACCTTCATCCGTACGCCGCTGACCGACCACGTGATGACCGAGACGCTGCGGTTCATCCTGGGCGAGCGGCCGTTCAGCGACTGGGACGCCTTCGTCAACGAGGTGACCGTCGAGCTGCGGGGCAACGAGTACCTGGAGACGATCAACGCCGCCATGGAGCGGTTCCAGGCCAGCCAGGGCGGCTGACGTCCGGCCTGACCAACGCTGGCGTAACGCAAGCAGGGGCCGTACGGTTCCGGTTCGCCGGAGCCGTACGGCCTACTGTATGTGGACGACCGCCGAACCCCGTTCGGAGGTCTGGCCAACGCTTCCGTGAGGATGGACGTATGCGCATCACGGTTCCCGACGTGGGTATCGGACGGCTGGGCACCGCGTGGCGGGAGTGCGTCGGCACGGGCCGCTTCGCGCTGGCCCTGCGGCGGGACTACCAGGAGTCGCTGGCCATGGTCCGCCGCGACATCGGGTTCCGGTTCATCCGCGGGCACGGGGTGCTCTCCGATGACGTCGGTATCCATCAGCCGTACGAGTGGGCGGGGCAGCGCCGGGTCCGCTACTCGTTCACCTACCTCGACCAGGTCGTCGACGCCTACCTCGAGCTCGGGATCCGGCCGTTCGTCGAGCTGGGCTTCATGCCCTCCGGACTGGCCTCGGGGGACCAGACCGTCTTCTGGTGGCGCGGCAACATCAGCCCGCCGGCGTCGCATGCCGAATGGGCCGCGCTGGTGCGGGCCACGATCGGCCACCTGGTCGACCGGTACGGTCTGGACGAGGTCCGCGGCTGGCCGATCGAGGTGTGGAACGAGCCCAACCTCGAGCAGTTCTGGGTCGGCGCGGACCAGGCGGCGTACCACCGGCTCTACGAGGTCACCGCGCGGACCATTAAAGAGATAGATGCTTCGCTTCAGGTCGGCGGGCCGGCCATCTCCCCGGGAAACGACGAGTTCCTCGACCGGTTCGTGTCGTTCGTGATCGAGCGCGACGTCCCGATCGACTTCGTCAGCCGGCACGCCTACACCTCGGGTCCGGCCCAGCACGTGCCGTTCGGGGTGTACCAGACGCTGCGGCCGGCCACCGACCTGCTGGCCCAGTTCGCCCGGCCGCGTCAGCAGTTGGCCGGCACCCCGCTGGCCCACCTGCCCGTGCACATCACGGAATTCAACTCCTCCTATCGCCCGGACAACCCGATCCACGACACCGCCTTCCAGGCCGCCTACCTGGCGCCGGTGGTCGCCCAAGGCGGGGACCTGGTGGACTCGTTCTCCTACTGGACCTTCAGCGACATGTTCGAGGAGGCCGGCATCCCCACCGCGCTCTTCCACGGGGGCTTCGGGCTGCTGACCCATCGACAGATTCCCAAGCCCGTGTACCACCTTTACGCCTTCATGGCGCGGCTGGGCGACGAGATCCTGGCCCGGGGCGACGACCACCTGGTCACCCGGCATCCCGACGGGCGGCTCGCCATCCTGGCCTGGGCACCGGTCGATGTGACGGGCCACGATGTCGTGGACCGGCATGTCGTGTCGCTGTCGCTGCCGGTCCGGGGCGCCGCCAGCGGCGCCGACCCTGACGCCGGCTCGGTCGCTGACGCCGGGTCGGTCGGTGACGCCTTCGTGCTGCGGTCGTGGGTGAACGAGGAGGCGGGCAACGCGGTGGCGGCGTGGGCGGACATGGGGCGCCCGCCGTCGCCGACCCAGCGGGAGCTCGACTGGTTGCGCGAGGCGGCGCAGCCCGCGCGGTCCCATCGCCGGGTGCCGGTGCGCGGCGGGCGGGTCGAGCTCGACCTCGCGCTGGGCCGGCACGAGGTGACGCTCGTGGAGGTGGCTCCGGTGGTCGACCACACGCCACCGTGGTGGGACGAGCGCCGGCTGCTGGGCCTGGCGGAGCCGGCTGGCCAGCCATGAGCCGACCCCCGCGCGAGTTCGGGTCGGGGCCGCTGTCGCGCGGCTCCGCGTTCGTCTACACGCTGATGGTCACCGAGGTCATGCTGGTGGTGGCCAGCCTCCCCGGGCTGGTGCCGCTGTACTTCGTGGTGGCCGCCGGGGCCAACGCCGTGCTGGTCGGGCTGTGCGCCATCCCGTTCGGGCCGGCCCTGTCGGCGGCCATCTACGCGCTGCGGCACCGGAGCTCGGACCTCACCGACCTGCGGCCGATGCGCCAGTTCTGGCGCGGCTACCGGCTCAACCTCCGGGACGTCCTGCCGGTGTGGCTGGTCGGTCTCGTCTGGCTGTTCATGGTCGTGGTCACGCTGGCGAACTTCTGGGCCGCCGGCGTGCCGACCTGGTGGGCGGTGATCCTCGCCCTCGTCGGTGTCATCGCGGTGCTCTGGCTCACGAACGGGCTCATCGTGACGTCGCTGTTCTCCTTCCGCACGGTCGACGCGATGCGGCTGGCCTGGGAGCTGATCCCGCGCCGGCCGCTCGTGACGCTGGGCAACGCGGGCGTCCTGCTCGCCGCCGGCGTGCTCGGCGCCCTGGTCAACGAGCTCCTGGTCGGCCTGCTGGCCTCGGCGTTCCTGATGGCGCTGCTCGCCACCAGCCGTCCCCTGATCGAGTTCGTGGCCGAGGAGTACACCGAGTAGGGACACCGGCGTGCCTGATCAGCCAGGCCGACCGGTCGCTCTTCCTCCTCGACCTGCCGTTCGTCTTCCGGTTGCCGTGGCTCCTGGCGGGCACCCGGGTCGCCGCATGGCTCGGGCCGGGCGTCGGCCAGACTGGGGGATCTGGCCATGCCCGGCTGGATGACAACGTTCCGTAGCGCCGCTGCGTGGTGGTCAGTGTGAGCATGGACCGCGACCCGTCGACGGCAGGCCGCGCACCCCTGGTGCCCGCGGTGGTTGACGAGCTGGAGCCGACCCTGGTCCGCACCCCGTCGGCGGGCTCGCGTGACGAGGAGTTCCTCGAGTTCGTCCGCGCCTCCGGTCGGTACCTCCTGCGCACCGCGCTCCTGCTGTGCGGTGATCCGGCCCCGGGCGGAGGAACTGGTCCAGGCCACCTACGAGCGCCCGTACCGATCCTGGCGTAAGGCGCGCGACGGCGACCCGCAGGCGTACGCGCGCCGCGTGCTGGTCAACCTGCGCATCGATGGGTGGCGGCGCACGCGTCGGGAGGTCGTGGTCGACCCGGCACGCTGCCCGAACGGGCCGGGCCCGACAACGCCGGTGCCGTCGTCGCCCGCAACGCCGTGGTGCAGGCGCTGGCCCGGTCGCCGTCCTGGCCGTGGTCGTCGGGCTCACCGCGACCGGTCCGGTCGACGTGTCCGGCTACGGCACGTTCGTCATGCCCGGCTGGTACGACTTCCATTCGCTCCTGAACCAGGGCGAGCCGCCCACGTTTTCGCGCCGGCAGATGCTCGACGACGTCGCGCGGCTGGAGCGCCATGTGCTGCCGGTCGTCGACGAGTTGGGGCTGACCCTGTACATAGACGAGTCGGGACCGTTCGGCCTCTCGGGATGCCGCATGTTCACCTGGTCGCACGGCGCGTACCGGGACCGCAACCCGGACTGCGCCAGTCCCGACGACCCGGAGTCGCCGTTCGATGCCGAGAGCGCCGCCGCGTTTGCCCGCGTGTCCGACGCCATCGACGCCTCCGGCGTCAACGTGCACCGCATCGACAAGGGTGGGTGGGGGCCCGGGACGTCGTTTCACCTCCAGGACAGTTCCTGGCTGTGGAACTGGTACTACTCGTACGTTCCCGGGACCCCGGCCGACGGCCCGAAAGGAGGTGCGAACGCAGACACCCCTCGGCGTCCGGCTGCAGGTCCACGTCACCGGTGACTGGTGGTTCACGGTGGAGCCCGACGACGGACACGGGCGACGGCATACGCCGCAGCCGGCGACTGGACCGACCGAGGTCAGAGAGCCGATCGCCGACCGGACACGATCGCGGCCAGAATGGTCGGATGCCGAGGTTCGCGCCGGCCCCGTGGCCCACCGTCTTCTGCGCCCTCCGCGGCGCCGTTGTCGGCGTCGTCGTGTGGGGCATCTTCGCTCTGAGCCTCGCCTATGCGGAGCGCGTCATCGCGGAGGAAGCGGAGCGGTTGACCTCAGATCGCAACGGCGTCGAGATTCTGGGCGCCATGATCCTTCTGGGGCTCGAAATCGCCGTCCCGGCGAGTCTTGTGGCCGGGTTCGTTCTCGCCTGGATACTGCGGCTACGCCGACCGTGGCTCGTGGTGCCGCTCGGCCTCCTGTTCAGTTGTGTGCTCACCTGGGCCGTCGCATCCATGTACGAGAATCCGATGCCTGACTGGGGCTCGGCCACCGTCCTGGCGCTGGCCTTCGCCGGGGCCGCGATCGTCCCGCCGAACGGCGGCTGGGCGCGTCGCGATGCTTCGGCGACCGGGCCGTCGAGACGCCAATGACACGGCGAAGACCGCGACGCTACAGCCGAGCACGAATCGATTGGTTGCCTCGAAGCGTGCGAGATCCCGGATACGGTCTCGGCGCTACCGGCACTCGTGACCGCGTTCGTCTCCATGCAGCTGATGGCACGGCATACGGGCCGACGCGTGCCGGCCACGTGTTCCTGTGAGAAGTGACCGGGTGCGTGGCCGGGAATCCCGACGCTACTTGTGAACCTCGCGGCCGTGGACGTCCGGGATGCCGGACTTGCGATAGAAGTAGGTGTTGATCTGGTCGCGCCACTCGATGGCGCAGCGCAGCTGCTCGTCGAGGCGCTCGGCCACCCGGGCGTGCAGTGCCGGGTCCACCAACCCCGCGACCCGGTCCCACAGCGGGCGCAGGGCCCGCACCCGCTCGACCCCTTCGAAGTGAGTGTCGTAGATGTGCTGGATGACGGTCTTCCCGCTGTGCAGCACGTGACCGTACGGCACGTGGTGGAAGAAGAGCAGCAGCTCGTCCGGGCAGGTGTCCAGCGACTCGTACACGTCGCACCAGGGCGGCGGGTACTGGCCGGTGTACCCGGTGCCGGTGGCCCGGGTCCGGTCGACGCCCACGCCGTCGCGGTCGGCGAAGTGGTACGTCCCCCACGGCGAGTACTCGTACCCGTCGACGTCCGGCCCGTAGTGGTAGTGGGGCTTGACCATGAAGCCGACGCCCAGCGGCGCGGTGTACATCTCGTACGTGCGCCAGGAGTCGTCCATCATGGCGTGCAGCGTCTCGCGCAGCGTCGCGTCCGCACCGGGGAAGGTCAGCGAGATCCACTCGTCCAGCACGGCCGACGGCGAGAGCGTGGGGTCCCAGGCGAGCCGGCCGAACGCGTACAGGTTGGCCTGGGCCAGCGGGTGCCCGGTCCAGTACTCGTCGTCGCCCACATTGGACACTGCCACCAGGCCGCCGGTGCAGAGCTCCGACACCGTCGCCGGGTCGGCCAGGGGGAACGAGAGGATCTCACTCCACTGGGGAGCCAGGTAGCAGATGTGCTGTTGCTGCCCGGTGTACTCCTGGGTCACCTGCAGTTCGACGGCCACCCGGGTGCGCTTCATCGCCGCGATCACGGGTGAGATCGGCTCGCGGACCTGGAAGTCGATCGGGCCGAACTTGACCTGCAGGATCACGTTCTCCCGGAACTGGCCGTCCAACGGGGCGAAGTGCTCGTACGCCGCCTTGGCCCGGTCGGTCGACCGGTCGCGCCAGTCCTGTCGGTGGTTGTAGACGAACGCCCGCCAGTGCACCACGCCGCCGTACGGCGCGAGCGCGTCAGCCAGCACGTTGGCTCCGTCGGCGTGGCTGCGGCCGTAGCCGAACGGGCCCGGCTGGCCCTCCGAGTCGGCCTTCACCACGTAGCCACCGAAGTCGGGGATCGCCTCGTAGACATTCTTCGTCACCGAGGCCCACCAGGCGGCGACGGCCGGATCGAGCGGGTCGGCCGTGGGCAGCCCGCCCAGCAGGATCGGGGCGTGGAAGCTCACCGACAGGTGCACGCGGATCCCGTACGGCCGGAAGACGTCGGCCAGCCACACGACGTCGTCGAGCCGGTCGGTGAGCAGGTGCGCCTCGGTCCGGTGCACATTGACGTTGTTCACCGCCACGGCGTTGATGCCGGTCGCCGCGATGAGCCGGGCGTACGCCCGGACCCGCGCCTCGTCTCGCAGCGCCACGCCGTCCCGCCAGAAGATCGAGCCGCCGGAGTACCCGCGCTCGACCTGGCCCATGACCGGGTGTCTGTCCACATTGTCCCAGTGGTCGAGCATCCGCCGGGCGTGGGCCGGCCGGTGCACGGTCGCCGGGAAGTCGCCGGCGAACGCGGCCTCGCCCAGCCGGACGACGTGGTACAGCCCGTACAGCAGCCCGGCCGGCGCCTCGGCCAGCACCGTGGTGACGCCGTCCGCCCGGCCCAGCGAGTAGCCCTCGGGCCCGCCCCCGGCGGTCGGGGAGATGGCGAGCACGAGCTGCGGCGCGCCGGTGCCGCCGCCGAACGCGGCGTGGGCGGCGCTGAGCTCATCGATGACGGTCTGGACCAACAGGCCCTCGCCGTCGACGCGGGCGGGACGGGAGCCGACGGCGCGCCACGCCTCGGGAGGAAGCCAGGCAGCATGCATGGTTCCGGTCTACCGCATGGCGGTTGGTTCGTGTGCGACGGGGGCAACCGTTTGCAGCCGGGGCCGCGAATGGTACGGTCACCACACCATGGAGGGGTGGGTCGCGACCTGGGGCTGTGCGCTGCAGCCGCCGGATCAGCCCGACGATCCGGACCTCACCCACGCCGTGCTGCGCCAGACCATCCGGACGACCGTGGGCGGATCCGTCGCCCGGCTGACGCTCTCCAACGAGTACGGCGCGGAGCCCCTCGAGCTCGACGGCGTGACGGTGGCCCGCCCGGTCGGCGGTCGCGCCGGAGTGCCCGATGTCGAGCCGGGGAGTGCCGTACCGGTCACCTTCGGCGGCTCCGAGGCCGTCACGATTCCACCCGGGTCCCGGCTGGTCAGTGACGAGTTCGCCTTCGTCGTTGAGCCGCGCGCGAACCTGGCCGTGACGATGCACGTACGGTCGGGCCCGTCGGTGCTCACCACCCATCCGGGCTCGCGCACCACGTCGCACGTCCTCCGGTGTCCGTGTCGAGGCAGGCGCCCTTCCCGCCCGGGACCGTCCGGCGGGCGTCGTTCCTCGGCGGGGGAGGTCGTCGCCGCGGTGGCGCACTGGTACTTCCTGGCGGCGCTGGAGGTGCGGCCGGCCGAGCCGGGGGCGGCGGTGGTGTGCCTCGGGGATTCGCTCACGGACGGTCGCGGCTCGACGACCGATGGCAACGATCGGTGGCCGGACGTGCTGGCGGACCGGCTGCACGCCGCCGGCCGGACGCAGGTCGCGGTCGTGAATCAGGCCGCGGGCGGCAGCCGGGTGCTGCGCGACGGGCTCGGTATCGCCGCGCTGCGTCGGTTCGACCGGGACGTCGTCGGCACCGCCGGGGCCCGGTGGCTGGTCGTCTTCGCCGGGATCAACGACATCGGCATGGCGGGCGCGGCGGCGTCGGCCCAGCGGCGTATCGGCGACGAGCTGATCGCCGGGTACGCGGAGATCATCGATCGGGCCCACGCCCACGGCATGGCGGTCTTCGGCGCGACGCTCATCCCGTTCGGCGGGCATGAGTACGACGACCCGGACGGTCGGCGCGAGCGGACCCGGCGTCGGGTGAACACGTGGATCCGGCGGAGCGGGCGATTTGATGCGATTATCGACTTCGATAAGGTCGTCCGCGATCCGGAGCACCGTGGTCGGGTGCGGGCGTCGCTGCACGACGGCGACGGGCTGCACCTGAACCCCGTCGGCTACCGGGCGCTCGCCGACGCGGTCCCGCTCGACCTGTTCGCCTGAACGCCGCCGGACCGCGGCCGGTTCGCTGGAGTACTCCCAAACCGCCTCTGGTTCGCCTGAACGCCGGTAGGCCGCGGCTGGTTCGCCTGGCCCGGCCGGACCGGGGGTTTGTCGGATGGCCGCTGGCCATCCGCCCTCCGCCCGGCACCGTGGTCGTACGACTACCCCGCGTGACGGGACCATGGGAGTGGATGCTGCTCGCTACACTCCCCCCGTGTCCGGACTTCAGGTTTTGCGACGATCTGCGGTAAAATACATAAATATCGCGATCGCTGCGGCCCTGGTGGCCGCGCTCACGGCCTGCACGGGGGATCCGGAGCCGAAGCAAGGCGTCCTCGAGGTCACGCCGGCCTCCTCGCGGCTGGACGAACCCGTGCGCATCCGCGTCACCGGGCTGAGCCCGGGCCAGAAGGTCGAGCTCACCGCCACGATGACCACGCCGGACGGCGCGCGCTGGTCGTCGCGGGCGACCTTCACCGCCGACGGCGACGGGGTGGTGGACCTCGACCGGGATGCCCCCGAGTCGGGGGACTATTCGGGCGTCGACGGGATGGGCCTGATCGCCGCCATGACCCCGAGGTCGTCGGCCCCCGCGGCCACGGCGGACCCCTCGTCGTCGGCGGACCCCTCGTCCGGGACGCCCGCCGACCCGCCGCGGTACGCCCAGCTGCCCGCCGACATTCCCGTTACCGTGGCGACGGACAGCGGGGCGGAGGCGACCGTCAGTCGGGTCCTCGTCGCGCCCGGGGTCACGGTCCAGGACCTCACGGTCGCCGAGCACGGCGTGGCGGGCGTGCTCGCCACCCCGAGCGAACCCGCGGGTTCCGGGGTGCTGCTGATCGGCGGTTCCGATGGCGGCCTGGGCGTCGGCCACGTCGCCATGGCCCTGATGCTCGCGGCCCACGGTTACCCCGCCCTGGCGGTGGCCTCGTTCAACGCGCCCGGGCTGCCGGGCGCGCTGCGCGACATCTCCATCGAGTACTTCGCCCGGGCCGCCGGCCTGCTGCCCGGCCCCGTCCGGGTCGTCGGCGTCTCCCGGGGCAGCGAGGCCGCCCTGCTGCTGGCGGCCCGGTACCCGCACCTCGTCGCCGGCACGGTCATCGCTGCTCCGGCCGACCGGATCAACCTGGGCTTCCCCAACGGCGGCTACGCCTGGCTCTTCGGCAACGTGCCGCAACTGGACATTCCGTTCTCGGCCATCTCGGGTCAGGTCCTCGCCATCGCCGGCACCGACGACCGCGTGTGGCCGTCGGCGGAGAACGTGGCCACGCTGAAGGAGCAGCTCGGCGACCGGCTGACGACCCTGGTGCTCGAGGGCGCGGGGCACGACGTCCTCGGCGTGCCGTACCTTGGCGCCGACCCGGCGACCGTCCATCCGGTGACCGGCGAGCCCAGTCATCTCGGGGGCAGCCGTCAGGTGAACGAGCAGGCGCGTCGGGAGTCCTGGAACGCCCTGCTGTCCTTCCTCGCCGCTTCCTGAGGTTGCCGCTTTCTGAGGTTCGCCGCTGCCTGAGGCCTCGCCATCCCGGGCGGCTCGCCGCCGCACGATTGGCATTGTCCCGGACATGCCTCACGCGGAGCTCGCGGCCCGAGCGGGTCGAGCGATCGCCCGCCCCGCTCGGGCCACCGCGACGTGATCACATAGGGTCTCCCATGAGGCCGTGGTCCGTCGGGATGGCCGTGGGCGCGTCGGGATGACGGAGCGGAGGCGAGCGATGGCGCAGCTGCGGGTGACGACGCGCAACGCCCGGTTCCAGGAGTGGTCGGCGCTGCTCGTCAACCGGACCAAGCGGCAACGCAGCGGGGAGTTCCTCGTGCAGGGCGTCCGGCCGATCACGATGGCGGTGCGGTCCGGGTGGGAGATCCGCGAGCTTCTCTACGACGCGGACGCGCGCCTGTCGGCCTGGGCCCGGCAGATGATCGACGAGGTGCCGGCGCGACGGTACGCGGTGGCCGGGGAGCTGATGGCCGAGCTCGGCGGCAAGGAGGACGGACCGCCGGAGCTGCTCGCCGTCGTGGGCCTGCCGGAGGACGACCTTGACCGCATCCCGGCCTCACCGGAGCTGCTCGTGATCGTGTTCGACCGGCCGACCAGTCCGGGCAACATCGGGACGGTGATCCGGTCGGCGGACGCCCTCGGCGCGCATGGCGTGATCGTCACCGGCCACGCCGCCGATGTCTATGACCCCAAGTGCGTGCGGGCGAGCACCGGTTCGCTGTTCGCGGTGCCGGTCGTGCGGGCGGCCTCCCACCGCCCGGTGCTCGACTGGCTCGCCTCGGTCCGGGCCACGGGGGTCGACGTGCGGCTGGTCGGCACCGACGAACATGGTGATACAGAAATTTCTCGATACGACCTGACCGGGCCGACCGCGCTCGTGGTCGGCAACGAGACCGCCGGACTCAGCGCGGCGTGGCGGCAGGCCTGCGAGCAGCTGCTGCGTATCCCCATGGCCGGGTCGGCGAGCTCGCTCAACGCGGCCGCGGCAGCGTCCATCACGCTGTACGAATGCCTTCGCCAACGGCGTGGTTGACGTTCCCGGAGCTCGGGAGTTGCTCGGGGCCGCCTCGAGCCGCTCGGGCTCGCGGTTGCCGAACTCCGCATCCGCCGCCCCGCCGTCATGAGACGTAGGCGGATACGGCCGAAGGGTGAGAACGTACGACCGGGATGTGGGACTGACCTCTTCGGTGTCCGTCGATGTTCGGGGTCAGTGTCCGAACCGGCCCGGCCGCTAGACTTCCGTTCGCGGCCCTACGACCAGGGTTGACCCCCGCGACGACCCGGCGAACGACCCCTCGAGGTGAGACGTTGACGGACACGACACGCTCCGAAACATCGATGCGTGGTAGTCGCCGGGTCGAGCGGCTCACCGCAGGGCAGGTCGTGTCGCCGAGCGGGTTGCCCGACCACGGATCGTTCTGGGCCACGTACCCGGCGCTGGTCGCCTCGCTCGGCCTGATGGTGGGCGCATGACCGCCGTGCCGACCGGGGCCGCGGTCCGGGCCCGCCGCGCCATCTCGGTCATCTTCGGCATCCACGGCGTCGTCCAGGGCACGTTCGCCACCCGGATCCCCTGGATCGCCGACCACGTGGGGGCCGAGCCGGGCAGCCTGGGGCTGGCGCTGCTGTTCGCCTCGGTCGGCGCCATCTGCGCGATGCCGTTCACGGGCCGGCTCGTCCACCGCCTGCCGGCCCGCGTGGTCGTCCCGGCCCTCCTGGTGCCGTGGTGCCTGGGGATCGTCCTGGCCGCGCTGGCGCCGACCGTGCCGCTGCTGGCCGCCGCGTTGTTCTTCGCCGGCGCCATGGCCGGGGCGTCCGACGTGGCGATGAACGCGCAGGGCGTGGTCGTCGAGCGGGCGTACGGTCGCTCGATCATGTCGGGTCTGCACGGGATGTGGAGCCTCGGTGCGCTCGCGGGCGCGGGCGTCGGTGTCCTCGCCGCGCACCAGGACGTCTCCGCACCGGTGCACTTCCTGATCGTCGGCGTGATCCTGGCGATCGGAGCCGTGGTGGTCAGCCCGTGGCTCATGGAGGCCGAGCGGGCCGCCGAGGAGGACGTCCCCCTCTTCGCCCTGCCACCCCGTCCGGCGGTGCTGATCGCGTTCGTCGGCTTCGCGGCCATCTTCGCCGAGGCCGCGGCCACGGACTGGGCCGCCGTCTACCTCGTCGACGTCGCGCACGCCTCGGCGGCCATCGGGGCCGCGGGCTACAGCGGCTTCGCCGCGACGATGACGCTGGCGCGGTTCGTGGGCGACCGGGTGGTCAATCGCTTCGGGCCGGTCCGGACCGTACGCGTCGGCGGCGCGGCGGCCACCGTCGGCGCCGTCCTGGTCGCCGCCGCCCGGTCACCCGTTCCGGCCATCGCCGGGTTCGTGCTTCTCGGCATCGGGGTCTCGGTCGCGGTGCCGCTCGCCTTCGCCGCGGCCGGGAAGGCCGGGCCGCGGCCCGCGCACCAGATCGCCGGGGTGGCGACGATCGTCTACGGCGCCGGCATGGCCGCCCCGGCGGCGATCGGCGGCGTCGCCCAGGCCACCACGCTGTCGGTCTCGTTCCTGGTGGTCGCGGTGCTGGCGGCGTTCCTCGCCGTCGGTGCCGGGGCGCTGCGCGTCGCGTCCGCCGAGCCGGCCGAGCAGCCGGTGGAACCCAGCCCACGATAGTCCACACCGGACGACACGCTCGAGGACGGCGGCCGTCGCCGCGGGCGGCCCGCGTCGGGACGATCCGATGGGACGGTCACGCCTGGCTCGTGTCGCGCATGTGCTCGGCGATGCGGTGGCTGTGGGGTGAGCGCACCTTCGCCGCCTTCTGGCTCACGCCCTGCCCCTCCGCGGCGGAGGGGTTGATCCGGACCGACCGGCGGACCTGCTCGATGTTGTCGTACGTTCCCTGCGGCAACGCCTGCAACAGCCGCACGACGTCGTCACGCCCGCCTCGTTCGGCCGCGTGGGCCACGACCTGTTCCTTGCTGGCGGGGAAGTCCATGTCGTCGAGCGCCTGCCGGGCCTCGTCCCAAACCTGTGGCTGCATATCGTCTCGGCTACCCGCCGCGCCCGGCGCCCATGCCCGCGCCGGAGTCGAGATCTTGGAAGTTCGTACCCCCTATAGGGGGTGCAGACTTCCATGATCTCGAGTGGGCCGGTTGACCCACGGTGATGCGTGGGCGGCAGCCGAGCGGCTGACGCTAGTCGAAGAACCGGGCCAGGTGGACCGGGTCGGGGTCGGGGTCGTCGGCCCCCAGCGGGGTGAGATCGGCGAAGACCGTGGCGCCGTCGCACGAGACGTGCAGCGGGTACCACCGTGGTGCGTGTCCGCCGCGCCGGCAGATCCCCTTGATGGTCTGCACGTCCAGCAGCCGGACGTGGGTGGGGTCGGCGACCGCATTGACGTGCTTCCACCACGGCGACATGATGTGCAGGATGCCGCCGGGCTTCAGGATGCGGTGGCATTCGTCAATCAGCGGAAGAAAGTCGATCAGGTGCTCCAGGACGTGCACCGCGTAGATGCGGTCGACGCTCGCGGTGGCGAAGGGGACACCGTCACGGAGGTCGGCCAGCACCTGCACGGCCGCGGTCGCCCGGACGTCGACCCCGATGTTCTGCGGATACTGAGGGCGTTCGCCACAGCCCAGGTCGAGGGCGGTCGGGGGTCGGCCGGCGACGCGCACGCGGTCCCAGACGGCGTAGACCCCGTCGAGGCGGCCGAGCACGTCGCGGAGCAGGCGCAGCTGCGCCGGCTCGTCGACATCGCCCGTGACGTGGGCGACCCCGCCGTCGAACCGGACCAGGACGGCGAGACCGGCCAGCCGGGCGTCGTGCTCCAACAGGTCGTCAGCCATCGCCGTGAGCGCCTCGTCGCGCAGCTTCAGGCGATCGGGTCCCGGCATGCGGACTCCGGCATCCATTCCGACGACAACCACAACCGTCTACAGGAGATAATCGAATCGTTCGGATAGAGCAATCGAACCGTCGGCCGGCAGCGCACCGCCACCGAGGCGACGGGCACGGGCCAGCGTCACCACCACCGGCACCGTCATCGTAGCCGGGCCGCGGTGGGTCCGGTCCGCGTTGGCGATGTCCGGCCGATTCGCAACCCGCCCGGGCGATTCCCGACGTCCACGGGTCCCGACGTCCCCGGGCCCGTGGTTTGGCTGCGCACGAACCGGGTACGACGCCTCTCGTGGGGACGACTGTGGGCTCGCGTCACGATCTGTTGGTCGACCTGGGGCGGCAACTGCGGGTCGACGCGATTCGGTGCTCGGCCGCGGCCGGATCGGGACATCCGACATCGTCGATGTCAGCGGCGGACCTCATGGCCGTGCTGCTGCAGGGGCACCTGCGCTACGACTTCGCCGCGCCGACGTACGCCGGCAACGACCACCTGATCCTGTCCAAGGGGCACGCGTCCCCGCTGCTGTACGCGATGCTGCGGGCGGTCGGAGTCATCTCCGACGAGGAGCTGCTCTCCTTCCGTCGTTTGGGCAGCCGGCTGGAGGGACATCCCACCCCGCGGCTGCCGTGGGTGGAGGTGGCGACCGGGTCCCTCGGCCAGGGCCTGCCGATCGGCGCGGGCCTGGCCTGGACAGCCAAGCGGCTGGACCGGCTGCCGTACCGCGTGTGGGTCCTCTGTGGAGACAGCGAGCTGGCCGAGGGGTCGATGTGGGAGGCGTTCGAGCTCGCCGGCTACGAGCAGCTCGACAACCTCATCGCGATCGTGGACGTGAACCGGCTCGGCCAGCGGGGTCCCACCCGCTACGAATGGGACACGGCCACGTACGCCCGGCGCCTGCGCGCGTTCGGTTGGAGCACGATCGAGATCGACGGTCACGATGTGACGCAGATCGACAGCGCGTACGCCACGGCGGGCGCCGATGGCCGGCCGACGGCCATCCTGGCCCGCACCCGCAAGGGGAGTGGGGTGACCGGGGTCGAGGACATGGAGGGCCTGCACGGTAAGCCGTTGCGCGAACCGGAGCCGGCGATCGCGGAGCTGGGTGGGCCCCGGCACGTGCCGGTCGAGGTCGCCCGCCCCCCGGAGGGGGCGCGGCCGCACCGCTTCCCGGCGACGACGGTGCCGTGGCCGACGTTCGAGGTCGGGCAGAAGGTGGCGACCCGCAGCGCGTTCGGCAAGGCCCTGGCCGCGCTCGGCGGCTCCGACGGCGAGGTGGTCGTCCTCGACGGCGAGGTCGCCGACTCGACCCGCACGGAGGAGTTCGCCGAGGCCTTTCCGAACCGGTTCTTCGAGTGCTACATCGCCGAGCAGCAGATGATCGCCGCCGCGGTGGCGATGCAGGTCCGCGGCTGGCGGCCGTTCGCGGCCACGTTTGCCGCGTTCCTGACCCGGGCGTACGACTTCGTCCGCATGGCCGCGATCAGCCGGGCGAACCTGCGTCTGGTCGGCTCCCACGCCGGTGTGGAGATCGGCCAGGACGGTCCGTCCCAGATGGGTCTGGAGGATCTGGCCGCCTTCCGGGCCGTGCCGGGCAGCACCGTGCTCTACCCGTGCGATGCCAACCAGACCGCCCAGCTCGTGGCGGCGATGGCCGAACGGGACGGCATCACCTACCTGCGCACGACCCGGGGCGAGACGCCGGTGATCTACGCACCGACCGAGCCGTTCGCCATCGGCGGCTCGCGGGTGCTCCGCGCCAGCCCCGAGGATCGGGTCACGATCGTGGCCGCCGGCGTCACCGTGCACCAGGCGCTCGCCGCCGCCGACCGGCTGGCCGACGACGGCATCCCGGTCCGGGTCATCGACCTGTACAGCATCAAGCCCGTCGACGGGCGGACGCTGCGGGAGGCGGCCCACGACACCGGCCGCATCCTCACCGTGGAGGACCACCGGCCCGAGGGCGGCCTCGGCGACGCGGTGGCCGAGGCGCTCACCGACGCGGCGACCGTACCCCGGCTGCGCCGGCTCGCGGTGCGGGCGATCCCGGCCTCCGGCACCCCGGCCGAGCAACTCGCCGCCGCCGGCATCGACGCCGCGGCGATCGTCCGGGCCGCCCGGGACCTCGTCGAAACGGCCTGACCAGCGCCGCATCGCCCGACCGGTTCAGCCGGCGGCCGGCGGCGGGCCGCCTGGCTCGGCTGACGACCGGGCTCGAAAGCGTCCCGCGTCAGATGAGGTGCCAGTCCTCGAACTGACCCTCGTGCGTGCCGGAGGCGTCGACCAGCCGGATCCGTCCGTAGGGGTAGAGGGAGAACTCGAACTTCTCCGGGTCGAGGGCGACCGGGAAGCCGTCGAGACTGCGCCCGCCCAGGGTCGAGCGCACCGGGCTGCCGTTGTGGGAGACGACGCGGATCGTGCCGGTGCCGGAGCGGGGGAGGCTGAGGCCGCGGGCCGTCTTGACATAGCGGATGTCGCTGGAGCCGCGCCGCAGGCTGCCCTGGTCCATCAACGGCGTGAAGGCCTCGTAGAGGGTGATGGCGCCGGCCCGGCCGTCGATCTCGAGCAGGATGTCGAGCGCCGGCCGGTACATGTTGATCCGACCGAAGTTGTCGGCCTGGGCCAGGCCGACCGCGATCGCGAGCTCGGGTGAGCGCACCAGGGAGCGGTCGTCGGCGGCCGGGTAGGCGTGCACGATCTCGGTCGTCGGACCGAACAGCTCCTCCAGGCGGGTGCGCACGTACGGCACGTGGGCCATACCGCCGGCGAGCACGACGACATCGACACCGGCCACGAGCTGCTCGATGGGCGTGTTCGCGACCGTGCGAATGGTGCCCGGCGACCGCTCGGTGAGCTTGGCCGCCCGCAGGGCCAGGCCGACCGCCGCCACCGCCTCGTCCATCTGGCGCGCGAAGGCGGCCTCGAGTCGCTCGCGCGAGTACCAGATCTCGGCCGAGTTGAAGTACAGCGACGAGAAGGTGGCCGGCGCTTCGTCCTCCGTGGACAGTTCCAGCTTGACGCGCCGGGCCTCGCGCCGCAGCTCGGCCCGGGCGCTCTCCGGGTTGTCGAGCGCGTCGACGCGGACGTCGAGCATGCTCTCCAGGTCCGCGGCGATCGCCTCGTCGAGGGTGTCGCCGGCCTGCGGCAGGCCGATGGCCGCGAGGACGGCGACGTCCCGCCGGTCGCGCACGTCGAGGACGGCGATGTCCAGGGTGCCGCCGCCCATGTCGAAGACGAGCACCCGGAACTGATCCGGACGCGGGGCCGTGTCGCCAGAGAGCCAGGCGATCCCGGCCGCCACCGGCTCGTCGACCAGCGCGTCGAGCTTGACCGGCAGCCCGGCGCGGTTGGCGATCTTGACGAGCCGCCGGCGCTGCTCGCCGGTCCACATGGCGGGGCAGCCGAGGCGGACCGCACCGCGCGACCGGACCGGCACTCCGGCCTCGGTGGCCCGCCGGACGGCCTCGGAGAGCAGGGCCACCATCAGCGTGTCGGCCCGCACGTCCTTGGTGCGGGTGACCATGTCCGCCCGGACGAACTGCCGGTCGGTCGTGATCGCCCGCTTGATCGAGAAGATCGGCACGTCCAGCAGCTCGGCCTCCTCGCCGACCACGACCGACCCGGTGGCGTCGTAACCGACCACCGACGGCATGAACCGGGTGCGGCCGTCTCGGCCGAGGGAGACCACCTCGGACTCGGTCGCGATCATCGTCGTCGAGGTACCGAAGTCGAAGCCGATGGTGGGCACGCGGGATCTCGCCACGACTCTCCTTGCTCTCGTCGGTACGGGCGTCCTAGTCTTGGACGACCGGCTTCTCGATCACCAGGTCTTCGCCTGGCAGCCGCCAGATATAACCGGGGCGTACGACAAGGACCCGTGCGCCGTCCGGTACGCCGGCCCGCATGGGTTGGTACTGCGTACGGTCGAAGGCCACCTCTTCGCCTGCGCGGCCCACGGGCTCGAGGCGCAGCCGCTTCATCCGGGCCCGGACCCGGTGGATGATCGCCTTGCCCGAGGCGCCCTTCGCCACCTGCTCCTCGACGTCGATGGCCATTCCGGCCAGCTCGCGCGCCGCGTCGAGCTCGACCTGGCGCAGCCGGCTGGCCGGCACCATGTCGTCCGCCCCGCCCGCCGCCCCCGGGGCCGGCGGTGCCGCGGTCGAGGGCGGGGCGCCTGACGGCGCTGTGCTCGATGGCCTTGTGCTCGATGGCCGTGTGCTCGATGGCCGTGTGCTCGATGGCGCTGGGCTCGATGGTCCTGCGCTCGACGGCCCGGTGCTCGACGGCCCGGTGCTCGACGGCGGTGTGGCCGGCTCGCCCGTGGCTGGGGTGGCGGGCGGGGCGGTCGGCGCCGGCGCCGCGGCGGCCAGCGCGGCCCGTACGGTCTCGGCCAGGGCCTCCCGCTCACCCCGGGTCAGTCGCCCCTCGACCAGCAGGTTCAGCGCGTCGGCCGGGGTCGGCGCCGGGGGCGGCTGGGGATTCCAGCGATACCGGACGATCTGGCGGTCCTTCTCGGCGATGACCCGGCTGTCCTGCCGGAGCCGCTTCTGCGCCTGGCTCCAGGCCTTGTCGGCGCGGGCCCGCGGCACGCCGACCGCCGCGAGCTGGTCGATGATCTCGGACTTCGCCAGCGCCCGACCCGACTCACGCAGCACCCGCAGCACCGCCTCGGGGGCGCTGGTGGCGAAGAGTTCGGCGATGGCGTCGCCGCTGCCCCTTCTGCCGCCTGATCGAGTCACGCCAGGCACTTTACCGGCTGGCCGGGCGGTCGCCGTGGATGCCGGGCGGCGGTCGTGGCGCCGCCCGGTGCGCCGACGGGTCGGCTCGACAGCCGATCATCGGCGGTGTGAGGATCCCCGTGGTGGCCGGCCAGGGGGCGATCCGGGCCCGACGAGACGACGGCGCGCCGGGCGTGACCACAGTGGATGGTCGGGCACTCGGCGGAATCGGCACAACAGCGGAGAGGAACGATCGATGCAGTACGTCCGCCTGGGCACGTCGGGCCTGAAGGTCAGCCGGATCGCCCTGGGGTGCATGAGCTTCGGCGACCCGGCGCGGGGGTTCGGCCAGTGGACCCTCGACGAGGAGGCCGCCGCGCCCCTCTTCCGCCAGGCCGTGGAGCTCGGCATCACCTTCTGGGACACCGCCAACATCTACGGGCGGGGCAGCTCGGAGGAGATCGTCGGCCGCGCCATCCGTACGTACACCAGCCGGGAGCAGGTCGTCCTGGCGACGAAGGTGTTCTTCCCCATGCACGACGGGCCGGGCGGCTCGGGGCTGTCCCGGCGGGCCATCATGGAGCAGATCGACGCGTCGCTGCGGCGGCTCGGCACCGACTACGTGGACCTGTACCAGATCCACCGCTTCGACCCGCAGACTCCGATCGAGGAGACCATGGAGGCGCTGCACGACGTGGTGAAGGCCGGCAAGGCGCGCTACATCGGGGCGTCCTCGATGTGGGCATGGCAGTTCGCCACGATGCAGCACGTCGCCAAGATGAACGGATGGACCTGCTTCATCTCCATGCAGAACCAGTACAGCCTGTTGCAGCGTGAGGAGGAGCGGGAGATGTTCGGGCTGCTCGCCTACCAGGGGGTGGCCTCGATCCCGTGGAGTCCGTTGGCGCGGGGCCGGCTGGCCCGTCCCTGGTCGGAGCAGTCGACCCGGCGGGCCGAGACCGACCCGCTGCTGCGGGAGCGCTTCAGCGGCGAGGAGAACAAGCCGATCGTCGACGCCGTGCAGCGCGTCGCCGAGGCGCGGGGCGTACCCATGGCCCAGGTGGCGCTGGCCTGGGTGCTGCGTAACCCGGTGGTCGCCGCGCCGATCATCGGCGCGACCAAGCCCCAGCACCTCACCGACGCGGTCGCCGCCCTCGACCTGCAGCTCACCGACGAGGAGGTCGCGGCCCTGGAGGCGCCGTACACCCCGCGCCTGCCGTCGGGCTTCTGACCGCCCGACGGGTGGGCACCCGCTCAGTCCCGCGGCTGCGGGTCGGCTGGCTCGGGCGCGGCCGAGCCCTCGGGGTCGAGCGACAGGTCCAGGCTCGACGCGTAGGCGGCGACCATGGTCGACGCGGCCCCGGGGGCCGCATCCGGCGGCGCCACGTCGTACACCACTTCCTCCGGTTCCGGCCACAGCGACACGGCCCGCGCGCTCGCGTCCAGGATCGTCTGCGCCGGCACCTCGATCCGGGTCTCGGGCACCCCGAAGCGGGGCCATTCGCCGATGATGGCGACCGACCCGGCCGGCGGCAGCGGGTGCACCCAGTACCTGATGTCGTAGCTGCCGCCTCCGCCGCCTCCGCCTTCGGGGACGAAATGCAGCCGGTCGTCGGCCGGCGGCAGGTGGGGGTGGCGGAAGCCGAGATTCGTACCGGCGCGACCGTCGGCGTAGACCACGCCCAGCCGGAGCATGTCGCCGGTGGCGATGCGGCCGCCGGGACCGGGCGCGCCGTAGAGGAGCGTTCCGAATCGGTGTTCCTCGTCAGCCGAGCGCAGCCGGACCGCGACGTGGAACTCGAAGCCGTTCGGGTAACCCAGCAGAACGGGGATCGCGACCGCCACGTCGTCCGTGCGGGCCAGCACCAGTTCCACCGCAGCCACGCCGGGCAACACCGACGTGGGCCGGCTCGAGGCCGGGCGGGCCACCGTCCGGCGTACGGGGGGCGAGGGCTCGGTGAGGTAGCGATCGAAGAATCCCACGCCCCGAGTGTGTCACGACGCCCCCGGGTCGCGCTGCCCGTCCGGGTCAGCGTCGGTGGCTCCGCCGCTGACCAGTGAATCCCGGTCGGGCCCGGGCAGTGCGTCTGAACGGCGCGCTCGGGGGAGGCCTGACCCGGTGCCGTCACCCGGATCGGGACCGGGCGGCCCGCCGACGCGACAACCGACGTAGGGTCACGGCGTGTCCACGCGCGAGCTGGTGGTGCTCGGGACCGCGAGCCAGGTTCCGACGCGGGAACGTAACCACAACGGCTACCTGTTGCGGTGGGACGGGGAGGCGTTCCTCTTCGACCCCGGTGAGGGCACCCAGCGGCAGATGATCCGGGCCGGCGTCGCGATGTCGGACGTGACCCGGCTGTGCATCACGCATTTCCACGGCGATCACTGTCTCGGCGTGCCGGGGGTCGTCCAGCGCCTCGCGCTCGACCGGGTGACGCACGCGGTGGTGGCGCACTACCCGGCTGGCGGCGCCCAGTACTTCGACCGCCTGCGCCACGCGTCGGTCTTCCAGGACGTCGCCCTGATCGTGCCGGCGCCCATCGAGGGCGACGGGGTGGTGGCGACCGGCGAGTTCGGGACGCTCACGGCGCTGCGGCTGGATCACCTGATCGAGACGTACGGCTACCGGCTGGTCGAGCCGGACGGCCGCCGCATGCTGCCCGACCGGCTCGCCGCCTACGGGATCTCGGGCCCGGACGTGGGTCGGCTGATCCGGGAGGGGAGCATCGAGGTGCCCGCCGAGTCATCGTCGAACGGCGATACGCGGGTGGTGACGGTCGATCAGGTCAGCGAGGTGCGGCGCGGCCAGCGGTTCGCGTTCGTCATGGACACCCGGCTCTGCGACAACGTCTACGCGCTCGCCGACGGGGCCGACCTGTTGGTCATCGAGTCGACATTCCTCGATGCCCACGCCGAGCTCGCGGACGCGTACGGTCACCTCACCGCGGGCCAGGCGGCCCGCGTCGCCGCCACCTGCGGGGTGCGGCGGCTGGTGCTGACCCACTTCTCGCAGCGGTACGACGACCTGACCGCCTTCGCCCGGGAAGCCGCGAAACACTTCGACGGGGAGATCGTCGTGGCCGAGGACCTCATCCGGGTGCCCGTCCCTCCCCGCCGGTGAACGTCATGATCTACTGTGGACGGAAACGGGGCGCTGGCGGCCGGCTGCTGCGGTTCACCGGAACGGCCGGGGACAGGCCGCGCGGAGGCCGGACCTACGCCTCGGTCTTCTTGCGGCGCTTGGGCTTGTCGGGCTTGGGCATCTCCAGCCCGGCCGCCTCGTAGAGCCGGGCGACGTCGCCGGCCTGGTAGGCGTCCAGGTAGGCCTGAGCGATGCGCCCCCGGGCCGGAAGCTCGACACCGTTGGCGAGGGCCCATTCGCGAACCGCGCGGTTGTGTTCCCGGCGATCCGCCCGGCCGGAGCCCACTCGCCGCGGCGCGTGGCGACGGCCCGCCGTGGTGACCGGGCGGCCTGCCTCGATGTACGGCTGGAGCAGGTTACGAAGGTTCGCCTCGTTGCGCGGTCCCAGGTCGATCGTCCAGCGCTGGCCGTCCAGACTGAACTCGACCTCGACAGCGTCCGGGGTGCCGTCCAGGTCATCGGTGATGCGGTGGATCACATGCCTCGCCACTCACAACCTCCCACCAAGTGCTGCGTTCCCGCCGCCGCGAACCCTGTTTCAAGATCATTATTGCGCGGCCGGCGGCATTCAAGCTAACGACCAGAACCGGCTCCAGGGTCCTCGGAACGGGACCGCGAAGCGTCGCGACGGGTGCGTATGAGTCTAGCCGTGGCCCACTGACGTCGTTGATCTGGGTCTCCGGTGTAACTGGTGTCGATGGCTGGGTGCACCGGCGACGCCGACAGATCGGAGAGCAGGCAGATGGGACGCTCAGCCAGGGTAGGCCGCCGAGGATTGCGCCGGGCCACAGCATTTTCGGCCGACGCGTGAGCAGCGTCAGACCATGTCGTCGAAGCGCAATCGTCGACCGAAAAGAACGCGGATTGGGTTACGTTTGATGTTTTCGGCTTCACGGCAGGGGGAATGCTGCGGACACGACCATGGAGGGAGAAGACGAAGGCAATCGGCCGTCAGCAGCGGCGTGCGGAACGCGGGCCTCGAATCAAGCAACAGTTCGTCCCGAACACGTCGAGGCCGCACGCGACCTTTCGCACTTGGCGGATATGGCGTGGTCCGAATGCTGGCGCTACGCCACGAACCTGGGTTTGCGCCTCCTGATCCGTGGTGGGAGTAGGTAGGCCAGTCGATATTCCGGGCTCTACGCCACGCACCACACACGCCGGGTCCTGGCAGCGCCCAAGCGCTCGTCCCGCTCGGCGGCCAGCGCCGCGTGGCCACCAACAGATTCCTCAGCCGGCGGCGGGAATACGACCAGAATCCGAAGCCCAGTCGGCCAGCCTTACTCGACCGAGGGGAGGGACGGGGGCCGTCCCGCGAGGAGATCCTCCATTACCGGGCGCGGCAGCGACGGGTTGGCGGCGGCGGCTTCGGCGACGCGCTCGTCGGGATCATTCAGCAGGTCGACCAGAATTTCCGGCCATCGCCGCCAACAGCGACGGCGGGGTCGTCTCATTGGTCGCCAGGGCATGCCTGACCGCCACATGTGGATGCTCGGCCAACGCCGAGGCGACGCGAGCGGTCAGTCGCGGCGACCGGGCAGCGTGCGTAAGTACCTCGATATCACGGTCGTGCGCCAGCGTGGCCAACACATCGGCCGGCACACGCTGCGCCGTTGTTGACCGGCGTCGGGAACCGGACACCGTCGCCGCCGGTATCCGTCAGCCACATGAATGGCTCGTCGCGGCTACCTACCGGGCGAGCCGGAACTCGCCGTCCAGATGGCGACGATCAATGCACGGGCCCGGCGGAGCCACCCCCAGGCCGTCTTTCACGCGCTGCTGAATCCCGTGGCTGCAGCTGCGCCGCCTCGCCGTGATCGCGCACGCACCGTCCAGCCACGCCGCGGTGCTGCACCTGCCCGACCGGCGACGGGCCCGGGCCGGGACGTTCGTCCGGCTCGCCCACCGGCGGTAGGGCCAGTCGTACGCGTTCGCGGCCATTCCCGACCCGGACGGCAACGGGTACCGCGTCATCGTGCCCCGGGCCGGCGACTGGACCGCGGAGCTGATCGATTCCCCACCCGGCCGGATCCGGGTGCGCGGTGCGCCGGTCGACGGCGTCGCCTCGGTCGCCCGCCTGTTCCGCCGGGTCGTGTGGATCGCGACAGGGAGTGGTATCGCCCCCTGCCTGCCCCACCTGCTGGCTCATGACGGGACCAGGTCGCACCTGGTCCGGGTCACCCGCAACCCGCTGCGTACGTACGGGTCCCTGCTCGACGAAATTCGGGCGGCGGTGCCCGACGCCCGCATCTGGGACACCGACGCGCACGGCAAACCCGACCTCGCCGAGCTGGCGACGTACGCCTACCGGCGCCCGGGCGCCGAAGCCGTCATCTGTATTTCCAACCAGGACACCACCGGCCGTCTCGTCGCCGACCTGCGGCGGCGAGGCATCCCCGCCTACGGCCCCATCTGGGACTCGTGAGCGACACGCAAGCCAGTCCACAGCGGACATTTGCCCGGTGACCAGGGTCGCGTCGAAGGCTGCTCGAGGTGCGGGCGCGGCTCGCGGTGATTGAAGCACATGACCGTGGACAGGACAGCGACGAATTTACCCTGGTCGCGAACTCGTCCACCACGCGACCGGCCTATCGTGGGGGCATGCTGCTGGATCGTGGGCGGTTGCTGGGGTGGCGTCTGGCCCGGCAGGCGTTGGACCCGGCGAGTGGGACCGAGGTCGTGGACGTCGTTCGTCGTGTTGTGGCCCTCCGCGGATGGCCCGCCGACCTGGCGGACCTCGCGGTCACTGTGCGCCAAGCGCAGCCGGAGCCGGGCGCGTTGGGCCGGGCTCTGGACGAGGGCATCCTCATCCGAAGTTATGCGTTCCGGGGCGGGTCATATGTCTTCACCCACGAGATCGGAGCGGTTCTGCTGGCGGTCCGCACCGCCACCCGGGTATGGGAGACCCGCCGGTACCAGCAACAGGGCAACTTCGCGCTGGATGACTGGGAACCGTTGCGGGAAGCGGTGCGCGAGGCGCTGGCGTCGGGGCCGAAGACTCGCGGCGAGATCGGCGCTCACCTGGCGCGGATCCCTAACCTGCGGCACCTCGCCGTTGGCGCGGCCGGCGCCGGGTCGGACAGCCTGTACAAGCCGCTGCACTGGTGGGGCGACATCTGCTTCGGACCGGCGCGGGACGGACAGACGACCTTCCGTCTGCTCCACGGCGATCCGCACTGGCCCGGGCTGCCAGATGTCGATGAGGCCGGACGCCGAGCCGTTCCGCTCTATCTCGGAACGTACGGCCCGGCGACCGTCGACAACCTCGTCTACTGGTTCACCGAAGGCCTCGGAGTACCCCGGCGTCGGCTGTTCGGATGGCTCGCTGACCTCGGTGACGAGGTGGCGGAGGTGAGCACTGACACGGGGAAGGCGTACGCTCTGGCCGCTGACCTCGACGAGCTCCGCTCGGCCGAGCCGTCCGACGCCGTTCGTCTGCTGCCGGGTTTCGACCCGTGGGTCATGGGACCGGGCACCGCCGACCCGCTCATCATCGCTCCTGAGCGTCGTGCCCTCGCCACCCGCGGCAGCAACCTCGTGATCTGGCGCGGCGTCGTGTGCGGCACGTGGCGCATCCGCGGAACGGATGTGATGGTCTCGTGGTTCAGTGAGGCCGACGTGGCGCCCACGTCGGTGATCGATCGTGAGCTGCGTCGCCTTGAGAGCATTCAAGGACGCGAGTTGAGGCTCACACTCGATCTCGTGTAGGTGGGCGGTCCGCTGTGCAGCCGCTCAGCGATCTGACCGTACGGACTGCGCTGCGCCGGCCCGGACGGTGAGTGCAGTGCTCAGCGGAAGATCCGGTCAAGGTGACGGTCGACCAGGGCGAGACCCTCGTCCGGAGTACAGATACCGATGAGCATCGGTCCGGTGAGGCCCTGGATGAGGAAGAGCAACCCGGCCGCCTCAGCGCCCACGTCGACGCCGGGCCGAAGCTCACCGGCCTGCCGCGCGGCGTCGAGCAGGCCCACCGTCGCGGCGAGAAGCCGCTCGTAGCCCTCGCGGAGCACCCTGGCGTACTGCGGCGCGACCGTGGCGGCGGAGAAGAACGCGATGTTGACGATCGCCTCCTGGCGGCCGGGCTCGTCGACCGGCAACATGGCGCGGATTCCCGCTCGGATCACTTCACGATGCGTGGGTTGGGTGAGCTTCGCGATTGCGGACTGGAGGCGTTGCAGGACGCGGGCCCGCATGTGGCCGAGCGCGAAGTCATCGTGGAGCTGCCATGGCCGCGTCGGCTCACCTCATCGACGCCACCCGTACCCCGTGGCGCGGCGACCAGTTCGCGGCGTCGTCGCCCTCGCCAGAGCTGGCTCCGCCGAAGAGCTCCACAGCTGTTTCAGCCCGGGCGGCGTCCCCAGGCCGAGATCAACGGTGCGTAGGTGAGGTCGAGCTCCCCGGCGTCGACGGCGGCCAAGTGCGCGTCGATGTCGGCGTCGTTGGCCAATCCGGCGGCGAGGAGCTCGGCCCGGATCATGCGCACCGTCGCGGCTTCCAGTCGGTTGCAGGCCACCCCGCCGACCGGGAAGAAGCCGGTCGCGGCGACGTCGACCAGGCCCGCGGCCCGCAATGCGCGCGGCAGGGTACGGCCAAAGCGCAGATCGGCGCCTCGGCGGGTCATCAACTCCCGGACCGCGCGCCGCAGCCGGTTCGCGCGCAGTTGGGCCGGGCCGCTTTCATCGAGACAGGCCAGTGGCTGCAGTTCGGTGTCAGCATCTTCCACCAGTAGCCAACCGCCCGGTCGTAGTGCCGCCACCATCGTGGCCAACGCCCGGGCGCGGTCGGGCACGTGAACGAGCACGAGCCGCGCGTGGACCAGGTCGAACGTGCCTGGCTGCGGTGGTGGATCCGCGACGATGTCGTGCTGGAGCACTTCGTACCCGCCCTGGGAGTCCAACCAGGCCGGATTGATGTCGGTGGCCAGCACGTAACCGGTTGGGCCGACGGCCGCCACGAGCGCTCGGGGAATGCTCGGGCCTCCGGCACCCACTTCCCAGCAGCGCCAGCCCGCCGTCACGCCGAGCCGGTCGAAGTGCCCACGGGTGACGCCGTCGAACAGTTCGGCCAGCCAGGTGAACCGCTCGCCCGCCTCCATACGGGCGTTGTCGAGCAGGTAGCGGCGGTCCGACGACTCGGGGACGCCGGGCAACGAGGCCGGGCCAGCGCCGGTCACCGGCCCTCCCGCGGCCGCATCCGGCTCGGGCCCGGCTCAGTGACATCCTGCGACGAGCTCATTTCCGTATCCTCGCGCCCAACCGGGTGTGGTGTCAGCGCGACGCGAGATGAAGCCGGACACAGCTTGAGGCCGTGCCAGCCAGCGACGTCGCACTGGCCGTGCTCGTTGTTCCCGACCGCCACGACGGTTCCGTCCGCGCGGAGGCCGAGCGTGTGGGTGGACCCGGCCGCCACGGCCAGGATTCCGCGCCAGTCGGCCACCTGGCACTGGCCGAAGTCGTTGCGACCCGCCGCCAGGACCCGGCCGGCCGCGGTAACGGCGACGGTGTGGTAGCTGCCCGCGGCCACCGCCACCACGTCCCGCCACGAATCGACGTCGCCGGCGCCCGTCGATCGGTCCCCGACCGCGACGACACGTCCGTCGTTGGTGAGCCCGACCGTGTGCAGGTAGCCCGCGGCGACGGCGACGATGCCGCGCCAGGTGTCGACGGCGCACTGCCCACGGCGATTGTTCCCGACGGCCACGACGGTCCCATCGGCGCGCAGGCCCACCGAATGCCAGTCACCACAAGCCAACGCGACAATCTCGCGCCATTGGCTCACGTCGCACGCTCCCTCGCGGCGCCGCCCCGCGGCCACGACGGTGCCGTCGCGGAGGAGCCCCAGGGTGCGGCGCCAGCCCGCGGCGACCTGGATGACGTTGCGCCAGGGCGCGACGTCGCACTGGCCGTCACCGTTCCAGCCTGTCGCCACCACGGTGCCGTCCGTGCGGAGGCCGACGCTGTGGGACCGTCCGGTGTTCGGCGCCGTATGCACGTTGCCCGCCGCCACGGCGACCACCTGGGTCCAGCCGTCGACTCGGCACTCACCGGACGTCCCCGCGCCGGCCGCCACCACGGTGCCGTCGGCCCGCACTCCCAACGAGTGTCGTCGTCCCGCGGCGATGACCGGACCACTCACGGCTCCAGCATGACGGACCACTCGAATACAAACGAGGGTCAGGCCGGCGCGATCTTCAGGAGCACCGGGTCGGGAAACTCGGCCGGGACGTTGTCGGAGACACCCGCCCACTCGATGCCGCCAAGATGGCCGCCCACCGTGTAGAGGAACAGCCCGTCATCGGAGCCGTCGACCACGGCGTTGACGCGTACCTACAGGCCGATTCGAGGTTCGGCCCGGAACTCGATGGACGGGCAGCCGCAGCGACACGTACCGACGACCTCGACGGTCGCGGCCTCCTGCCGGAGGAGTTCCACGCCGTCGAACTGGACGCTCAGCAGCGCGTCGAGGACCGCCCGTTCGCGATCCGTCAACGGCCTGCTCACAGCGAACAACGTACTCGTACGGTCCGTGCCTACGGGTCGGGCGGAGAGCCCGGTGAGCCGGCGAAGTCACGGGCTGGGCATTCGGTGCGAGTAGGTGCGGCCCTTCCATGCCGCTCCGCGGCCGGCGTAGTGACGCCGGGCGGAGTCCACGGTCATGCCGAGATACAGCGTGGCCGTGAACGGCAGCAGCAGCGCGGCGAGCGCGGGCTGCCCGTAGTAGCGCAGCATCGGCACGTACGTCGCCGCCATCACCAGCCACGCCGCCGCCCCGATCCCTGCGAGCCAGGGGTCACCGCCGAGTCCGACCACAATGGACACCAGCGGCCCGAGGAACACCGCGGCCAGGCCGAGCGTGGTCCCGGCGAGCAGCAGCGGGTTGTGGCGCAGCTGGGCGTAGGCGCTGCGAGCCACCATGTGCCACAGCGCGGCCAGCGACGGATAGGGCCGGACGGAGGTGACCGTCCCGGCCAGCCCGAGGTACACCCGGCCGCCGCTGCGCTTCACGGCCGCGGCCAGCGCCACGTCGTCGATGATGGCCCCGCGGATGGCCGCCAGTCCGCCCGCGCGGAGCAGGGCGTCGCGACGCAGCAGCACGCACCCGCCCGCGGCCGCGGCGGTCCGCGCCGTCGGACGGTTCACCCAGCGCATCGGATACAGCAGCGCGAAGAAGTAGACGAAGGCGGGGACCACCAGGCGTTCCCACGCGGTCCGGCAGTGGAGCCGGGCCATCTGCGAGACGAGGTCCAGGCGTCGGTCCTCCGCCACGGCCACGAGGCGGGACAGCGACTCCGGGGTGTGGGCGATGTCGGCATCGGTGAAGAGAAGCAGATCGACCTCACCGGCCGCCTCGACGCCAGCCCGCAACGCCCAGAGCTTGCCGGCCCACCCGGGCGGAACGGGTCCGGGGGAGACGAGGCGCACCTGCGGCCACCGCGCGGCCACGAGCTGCCCCGTGCCGTCGGTCGACCCGTCATCGACGACGATCACCTGCAGCGGACCCGGGTACGTCAGGGCCAGCAGCGTCGGCACCGTCCGGGGCAGGATCTCGGCCTCGTCCCGGGCCGGCACGACGACCGCGACCGACGGCCAGCGTGGCGGTTCCGGCGCCGCCGGCAGCCGCACGTCGGTCCACCAGAAGCGGCCCCGGAACAGCGCCAACCACAGCCAGGTGCCCAGGGCGAGCATGGCCACGATCCACAGCGCCAGCACGGGCGCCATGGTACGGCCCGCCCGGCCGGCCCACGCTGCGGCCGGCGCCGGCCGGGTAGGACCCAAATCCGTCGTCGCCCGATCCCCCGAGAACCTGATCTTGCTGGGGCAGCGATCGTAAGGGTGTGACGGCTGCGACCGACGCTGACCTGCTGCGGCTCATCGCGCGCGGTGACCAGGCCGCCTTCGACGAGTTCTACGGGCGGACCTCGCCGTGGCTCGCGGTGCGGCTCGGCCGGCGTTGCCGCGACCCCGATCTGGTCGCCGAGGTCGTCCAGGACACGTATCTGACCGTGTGGCGGGCCGCCCGCGGGTTCGTCGAGACGGGGGCGGGCGAGGGCGCCCTGGGCTGGTTGTGGACGATCGCGGCCCGGCGCCTGGTCGACGCGCTGCGCCGCCGGGAGCGCGAGGCCCGGCAGGTGCCGATGGCCGGTCGCGAGGCCCTCGCCCCGGCCGCGGAGGAGGAGGCGCTGCGGGCGAGCCTCGATGAGACCATGGTCGATGCATTGCGTCGGCTCGCCCCAGATCTGCGCCAGGTGATGCAGGCCATGGTGCTCGATGGCCTCAGCGTGCGGGAGACATCGATCCTTCTCGGCATACCGGAGGGGACGGTCAAGACCCGCGCCCGGCGGGCCCGGATCGCGTTGCGGGAGGCGCTGTCATGACGGGCGGACACATCGCGCCCGAGGTGCTGGCCCGGTACGTGGCCAGCGGCACGGAGTCGGCGCCGACGGAGGCCGATGCCGTGTGGTGGGCGGTCGAGGTGCACCTGGAGCGCTGCGCGGCGTGCCGCGAACGCGTCCGCGTGGCCGTCGAGTCGAGCGGGAGCCGCCTGTCGGCGGAGCTGCGCCGGGTGCGCGGCGAGCTGGTCGCCTACGCGGCGGCGCATCCGGTCGGGCGGGTCCGCCGCCCGGGTCGCATCCGCCGCTGGGCGCGATGGTGGGTGACCCCCGCCCTGCTGCCTCGGCTGGGCATGACCGCGCTGGTCGTGTCGGCGGCGGTGGTGCTCGATGTGGCCGACCAGGCGGCCGGCCGCTTTCCGTCCCTGGTCCTGCTGCTGGCGCCCGTCCTGCCCCTGCTGGGCGTGGCGGCGGCCTGGTCGCAGGGGCTCGATCCCGCGTACGAACTGGTGGTGGGCAGTCCCCGCGCGGGGCTGGATCTCGTGCTACGGCGGGCCGTCGTCGCCGTGGCCGCGGCGATCGGCCTGTTGGCCGCCGCCGGATGGGTCGTCGGGTATTCGCCGGCCCGGTGGCTGTTGCCGTGCCTGGCCTTCACCGTCGCCGCGCTGGCGTTGGGCGGGTTCGTCGGCGTGAACCGGGCCGCGACCGTCCTCGCCGCGGCGTGGGGGGTGCTCGTCGTCGGACCGAGCCTGGTCGTCGCGCGGCCGCCGGTGCTGCTGGCCACGGAGGCCTGGCCCGGCTGGGCGGTCGCGACCGGCGTGGTCGCGGTCGTTCTGGTGGTGCGTCGTCGCGCGTTCGCCGGGTTGGCGAGCGGCCGGTGATCGGAGGAAGCGGCCGGTGAGCGGAGGAAGCGGCCGGTGAGCGGAGGAATGGTGCGCAGACTGAACGCGGACGAGATCGCTCCGACGGCGTACGCCTGGTCGGTGCAGGCGGAGCGGCTGCGGGTGCGGGCCGGGCGGCGGCTGGCCATCGACGGACTGGACCTGGCCCTGGGGCCCGGGGTGCACGGCCTGCTCGGACCCAACGGCGCCGGCAAGACCACGCTCGTGCGCGCGCTCGCCACGGTCCTGCGCCCCGCTTCGGGAACGCTGCGGCTGCTCGGTGAGGACGTGGTCGGCGGCTCGGGCCTGCGGCGCGTCCGGCGGCAGATCGGCTACCTCCCTCAGGAGTTCGGGTACTACCGGCGTTTCACGGTCCGGGAGTTCGTCGAGTACATCGCCTGGCTCAAACAGATGCCGCCGGCTGAGGTGCCCGGCGCGGTGCAGCGGGCCATCGACCGCGTCGGCCTCACCGATCGCGCGGACGATCGCATGAAGACGCTCTCCGGCGGGATGGTGCGTCGAGCCGGGATCGCGCAGGCGATCGTGAACGACCCCAGCATTCTGCTGCTCGACGAGCCCACCGCCGGTCTCGACCCCGATCAGCGGCTGCAGTTTCGGGCGCTGCTGCGCGAGCTCGCGGCCGACACCTGCGTGGTCGTCTCGACGCACCTCGTCGAGGACGTCGCCGCCGCCTGCACGGACGTCATGCTCATCGACGAAGGTCGGTTGGTGTTCCGGGGTGTCCCGGCCGACCTCGCCGCGGCGGCGGGTGACGCCGACGCCACGGGTGACGGCGCCGCTGGTGGCGACAGTCCGTACGAGCGGGGCTACAGCGTGATCATGCGGCGGTACCGGGAGGGTCGGGCCCGATGACCGGCCGAATCGTATGGATCGAAGTACGGCGTTCGGCGGCCCGGTGGGCCGCCCTGATCAGCCTCCCGCTGGTCCTGTTCGCCTCCGGGGACCTCGGCCGCGGGTCGGGTGTGCTCGCGGCGGGGCACCGCCAGCTGCTGGTGCTGTTCGTGCCGCTGGCGCTCGGCATCGGCGCCTGGCAGGCGCGTCGGGACCGCCGGTCCCGGATGGAGGAGCTGCTCACCACGACGCCGCGGCCGGCCTGGCACCGGCACGCGGGCACCGCCGCCGCGCTCACCGGGGGCGCCGTCGTGGGCGCGTGGCTCGTCTACGCCCTGCTCACCGGCTACATCAGCACCATCGATGGATTCCTATCCATCTCCGGCATCGGGGTGTTCGGCGTCAGCACGCTGTACCTGGTCGCCGCGGTGCTGCTGGGCCTGGCAGTCGGCCGTCTGGCTCCGTGGGCGGTGACCCCGCCCCTGCTGACGCTCGGCGGGTTCGTTCTCCTGATCCTGCCGGAGGCTCTGCTGCCCGGGGAGAGCGAGGCCAGCCCGTTGCCCGGTACCCGCCTGCTGATACCGGCGGAGGCCGGCGGCATCTCCGGCTTCGAGACCCTGACCGGGCCCGTGATGGCGGCCCAGGCGACCTGGGCGGTGGGACTGGTGGTCGGCGCGCTCGTTCTCGCTCTGGCCAGCGGGTACCGACGTCTGGCCGCGGCGGCACCGGTCGCGGTCAGCCTCGTCGTGGCGGTACCCCTGCTGCCGGCGCAGGCCCGCGACGCCGTCGTCTTCGACCCGGCCGCGATCGCCGCCGTGTGCACCGAGGACGCGCCGCGGGTCTGCGTGACCGCTGCCCAGCGGCCGGCCCTTGACGACCTGCGCGACCCGGCTCGCGACGCGCTGCGCATCCTCGGCGACAAGCTGCCGCAGGCCCCGATGTCCATGTCCGAGGCCGTGTTCGACCACCGGGCCGGGCAGTACCTCACCCCGGACCGGTCCACCGTCCTCTACGCCGAGGTGCCCACGACGGGCCGGACCGGCCGGATCGCCGTGCCCGCCGACGAGCTGGTGTTCGGCTTGCTCATCGGGGCCGGCACGCCGCCGTGTCCCTTCGCGTTCGACCTGTCGCGACCGCAGCGGACCGCCTACGACACGGCCCGCGTCGTGGCGGCCCTGTGGCTGCTGGACCGGCCGCCGTCGTCCGTGCCGCGGGACCAGTACTGGTGGTGGTGGCTGCCGGACGACGCATCGATCACCGCGGCGTACGACGCCCTGCTCGCCCTGCCCGCCGACGAGCAGCGGGCCCGGGTGGCGGCGCTGCGCGCGGCCGAGGTGGCCTGTGACGCCGGCGACCGGTTGGCGATGCTGACCGGGGCGCGCGCGTGAGACCCCTGCGGCTGTACCTGCGCTGTCGACGGGTCCCGGTCGCGGTGGCGGCGACCGTCGTGGCGGTGGCCAGCCTGGCCTGGCTCAACCGGACCTTCGACCCCATCCCGAGCCTGCATCTGCTCGCCGTCCTGGCCGGCGCCGCGTCCATCGGGCCCGGACTCGCGGGCGACGACATCGACCTTGACCGTACGGCCGCCTGGCGCTGGCCGCTGTGGCGGGCTGTCCACATCGGAGCAGCCTGTACCGTCGTCGTCGCCGTGGTGGCCGCCCCGGCCCTCCTCGGTGCACCGCTCGGCCCACTGAACCTGGTGGTCCGCGACGCCGTCGGCCTGGTCGGGCTGGCCGCGCTGGCCGCGGCCACGCTCGGCGCGCAGCACGCCTGGATTTCCCCCGTCACGTGGAGTCTGCTCGCGCTGACCGTCCTGCCCCGGCTGTGGCCGCCCGGGGAGCCCACCATGTCCGAACGGGTGCTCACGTGGATGGTCCAGCCACCGGGCCCGGCGACGACCGCCGTCGCCGTCACCCTCGGCGCCGTCGGGGCCGTGACCTACGCGGCCCGAGGTCCGCGTCGGTAGCGCTCGACCGGTCACGGTCGGGCGTGAGGTTGTGGGCGGGCCGGCGGCTTCGGGGCCGCCGGCCCAACAATGCATAGGAATCGATCTGGTCGCCATCGCGGCGCGGACCCAGGCGGCGTACGCTATCGATCGGGTCGTGACCGGCCACGTTGTGTCGGCCGCCCAAGCAACGCTGTCGGTCGTGTGAGCACGAATGACGGCGGACGCCGCGACCGGTGGCGGGCGGGCGACTCGGCCTCGCCCGCACCACGCCGCTGGCCCGGCCCGCCGCAAGACACCCGGTGGAGGACGCGATGGGCGTCGGCGTGCGGTACCGCAGGGTCTACGACGAGCCCGCCCGCGAGGACGGCGTACGGATCCTGGTGGATCGCGTGTGGCCACGGGGCCTGCGCAAGGAGGACGCACACATCGACGAGTGGATGCGCGACGTCGCGCCGTCCACCGAGCTGCGCCGCTGGTACGGACACGACCCCGAGCGGTACGAGGAGTTCCGGCGCCGCTACCTCGAAGAGCTGCGCGAGGCCGAGCGCCAGGCGGCGGTGCAGCGGCTGCGCGAGACGGCCGCCCGCACCACGGTCACCCTGCTCACCGCCTCGCGCGACCTCGAGCACAGCCAGGCGGCCGTCCTCGCCCGCTGGCTGAACGAGACCGCGGGCCGAGCCAGAGCACGGGCGGCCCGGAACCGCTGACCCGAGCGAAACCGCTGGCTGAGCGAACGTCCTGGCCGAGCGAACGTCCTGGCCGAGCGAAGCGGCCGGCTGAGCCAGGCCGGCGGAACCAGGCCACGCTCGACTGAAACCGACTGACGCGTACGTCGCTGCCCGGGCGAGCCGCGTGCCCAGGCCCGGGCATCGATGCGCGCGACCGTCGTCGCCCGGATACCCCCGCCGTCCCTGCCCGGCTCTGTCCGATCGGGCGTGATCAGACCCTTGACATCGGAAAAGAACAGACGTAAACAGAGCTGAAGCAAAACCGAAACGGCGGTGAACCCACATGTACGCCGAGGAGCGGCAGCAGGAGATCCTGCGGCTGGCCCGGGCCGAGGGCCGGGTGGACGTGACCACGCTCGCCGAGCAGTTCGCGGTCACGGCCGAGACGATCCGGCGCGACCTCACCACGCTCGAGCGGGCCGGCGTGCTGCGACGGGTGCACGGGGGAGCGATACCGGTCGAACGCATCGGGTTCGAGCCGGCGCTCGCCGCGCGCGACTGGGTCATGACCGACGAGAAGGAGCGCATCGCCAAGGCGGCGCTGGCCGAGGTGCCCGAGGAGGGCGCGATCATTCTCGACGCCGGCAGCACCACGGCCCGCCTGGCGCAGGCGTTGCCGCTCGACCGGGAGTTGACGGTGGTGGTCAACTCGCCGGCGATCGCCGTGATTCTCGGGCCGCGGGCCAACATCAACCTCTTGCTGATCGGTGGCCGGGTGCGGGGCAAGACGCTCGCTGCGGTCGACGACTGGGCGTTGCGGCCGTTGGCCGACCTCTACGTCGACGTCGCCTTCATCGGCACCAACGGGCTCTCGGTGGAGCGGGGGCTGACCACGCCGGACCCGGCCGAGGCGGCGGTCAAGCGGGCGATGATCGCGGCGAGCCGCCGTACGGTCGTGCTCGCCGACCACACGAAGATCGGCCAGGACTACCTGGCGCGCTTCGGCACCTTGTCCGATGTGGACACCCTCATCACCGACTCGGGCCTCGACGACGACTTGGTGTCCGATGTGGAGGCCGCCGGCGTACGGGTGGTCCGGGCATGATCATCACGGTGACGCTCAACCCCAGCCTCGACCGCACCATCGAGGTGGAGCGGCTCGACCGCGGGGCGGTGATCCGGGCCGTGTCGGCGCGGGTGGAGCCCGGCGGAAAGGGGGTGAACGTCACCCGGGCGCTGCTGGCCAACGGGGTGCCGTCCCGCCCGGTGCTGACCTGTGGCGGTGACGACGGTTACCGCCTGGTCCGCCTGCTGCAGCGCGACGGGGTCGAGCCGGTCTGCGTCTGGATCGACAAGCACACCCGATCCAACCTGACGCTGGCCGAGCCGGACGGCACGGTCACCAAGGTGAACGAGCCCGGGCCCGAGCTCACCGCGGCCGACGTCGAGCGGGTCGAGGCGGCGTTGCTGGCCGAGGTGACCCAGGAATCGACGTGGGTGGTTGTCTGCGGCAGCATGCCACCCGGGCTGCCCGCCGAGTCGTTCGCCTCGCTGTGTCGGCGCGTCATCGAGGCCGGCGTGCGGCTGGCCGTCGACACCAGCGGTCCGGCGCTGCGGGCCGGGGCCGAGGCGGGGGCCGCTCTGCTCAAACCCAACCGGGAGGAGCTGGCCGAGGTCGTCGGCCGGCCGTTGCCCGGTCTGAGTGACGTCATCGACGCCGCGCACGAACTGCGGTCCTGGGGAGCCGGCGCCGTGCTGGTCAGCCTCGGGGCCGACGGCGCCGTGCTCGTCGACGACGACGGCATCCTTCGGGGCAGCGCCCCGGTAGCGCGACCGCGCAGCTCGGTCGGCGCCGGGGACGCGCTCCTGGCCGGGTTCCTCGCGGCCGGAGCCAAGGGCGAGACCGCCCTGGCCGAGGCGCTCGCGTGGGGCGCGGCGGCGGTCAGCCTGCCGGGCAGCCGCATGCCCGGACCGGCCGACCTGCAACGTGATCTGGTGCGTCTGGAACCGTTGGTCGGGTTCGGCACCGCCGAACCTGACCACCTCGTCGAGAACTGAATCCACCGCACGGCGTGCCCACGGTCCGGGGGTCCGGTGCGCCATTCCCACAGTCGGTAACACGTCCCACCCGGAGGAGTTGACTCCCCATGACCGACATGCCCTACACGCCCAAAGTAACGGGTACAGGTGTCAAAGCATCGATTCAGCGGTTCGGCGGCTACCTCGCCGGCATGGTGATGCCCAACATCGGCGCGTTCATCGCCTGGGGTCTGATCACCGCGATGTTCATCCCGACCGGTTGGCTGCCGAACGAGACGTTCGCCCAGCTCGTCAGCCCGATGATCACCCTGTTGCTGCCGATCCTCATCGGGTACACCGGCGGCCGCATGGTGCACGGCCAGCGCGGCGGTGTGGTCGGCGCCGTGGCCACCGTGGGCGTGGCGATCGGGGCCGACGTACCGATGTTCCTCGGCGCGATGATCATGGGCCCGCTCACCGCGTTCATCCTGCGCCTGTTCGACAAGCTGATCGAGGGCAAGGTCAGGCCCGGCTTCGAGATGCTCATCGACAACTTCTCGGCCGGCATCATCGGTGGCGGCATGGCCATGCTCGGCCTGTGGCGGGTCGGTCCGATCGTCTCCTGGCTGACCACCGTTCTCGGCAACGGCGTGCAGTGGCTCGTCGACCACTCGCTGCTGCCGATCGCGTCCGTCCTCGTCGAGCCGGCCAAGGTGCTGTTCCTCAACAACGCGATCAACCACGGCGTCTTCGGACCGCTGGGGGTCGCGCAGGTGGACGAGGCGGGTAAGTCGATCCTCTTCATGATCGAGTCCAACCCCGGCCCGGGCCTGGGGCTGCTGCTCGCCTACCTGCTGTTCGGCCCCAAGTCCCTGCGCCCCACCACGCCGGCGGCGATCGTGGTGCACTTCTTCGGCGGCATCCACGAGATCTACTTCCCGTACGTGCTGATGAAGCCCCGCCTGATCCTGGCCATGATCGCCGGTGGCGCCTCGGGCGTGCTCACCTTCATCATCACCGGGGCCGGTCTGGTCGCGACCCCGTCGCCGGGGAGCATCTTCGCCTACATGGCCGTCACCCCGCGGGGCGCCCACTTCGGTGTGCTGCTGGGCATCGCGATCTCGGCGGCGGTGTGCTTCGTGGTGGCCGGTGCCTTGCTCGGGTTCGGCCGGTTCGCCAAGGATGAGGCGATGACCGCACCGGACGCCGACGCCACCGCCGCGCCGTCGGCGGCGAGCACCGCAGCCCAGCCGGCGCCGGTCACCCGTACCGCGACATCGGAGGCCTGATCGTCATGACAAGCATCAACGGAACCGCGATCCGGAAGGTCGTCGTCGCCTGTGACGCCGGCATGGGGAGCAGCGTCATGCTGGCCAGCCAGCTGCGTCGCCAGCTCGGGAAAGCGGTGACCGTCGAGCACACCCCGGTCGCCTCGATCCCGGCCGACGCCGACGTGGTCGTCGTCCACAAGGGACTGGCCGACCGGGCCCGGGCGAGTGCCCCGGACAAGGTCATCCTCCCGGTCCAGGTGTTCATCGGCGACCCGGCGGTCACCACGCTCGTCAACGCCGTGAAGAACGGGACCGACCTTCATGGGTGACCTGCTGACCACCGACGCCATCCGGCTCGACCAGCGAGCGGTGGACCGCGACGACGCGATCCGCCAATGTGGACAGACGCTGGTGGAGATCGGCGCCGTCGCCCCGGCGTACGTGGAGGCGATGCTCGAGCGCGAGCAGTCCGTCTCCACGTACGTGGGCGAGGGCGTGGCGATCCCGCACGCCACGCAGGCCGGCAAGGCCGCCGTGCGGCGCGACGCGCTCGCCGTGCTCCGGTTCCCCGACGGGGTGGACTGGGGCGGCGAACGGGTGGAGGTCTGCGTGGCCATCGCCGCGGTCGGCGACGGCCACGTGGAGATCCTCGGTCAGCTCGCCACGGTGCTCATGGACCCCGAGCGGGCCCGGCGGCTGCGGGAGGCGTCCCGGGCCGAGGACGTGCTGAGCCTGCTGGCGCCCGTCGGTACCTGACGCATTCCAGTGACGCAGTCGGTGACCGACCCGTTCGGTGCCCGATCGCCGGCGCGTGATCGGCGGTGTCTGAGAGGAAGGAACGCGATGCGAGTTGTCCGGTTCCACGCGCCCGGGGACGTACGCCTGGAGCAGGCGCCCGAGCCGGTGCCCGGCCCGGGTGAGGTGAAGCTGCGGGTGCACAACTGCTCCACCTGCGGCACGGACGTCAAGATCTGGCGGCACGGGCACCACCACATCGTCCCGCCCCGGGTCATGGGCCACGAGATCGCCGGCGAGGTGGTCGAGTCGAACGCCGACGGGTGGGCCGTCGGCGACCGGGTGCAGGTGATCGCGGCGATCCCCTGTGGACAGTGTGGGGAGTGCTGCCGCGGGCGCCTGACGGTGTGCCCCAACCAGGAGTCGATCGGCTACCACTACGAGGGCGGGTTCGCCGAGTACCTCGTGGTGCCGGCGAAGGTGCTGGCGGTGGGCGGGCTCAACCGCATCCCGGACGGGGTCTCCTACGCCGAGGCGTCGGTGGCCGAACCGCTCGCCTGCGTCCTCAATGGACAGCAGCTCGCGCGGGTGGGTGAGGGTGACGACGTGGTCGTCATCGGCTCGGGCCCGATCGGCTGCCTGCACGTACGCCTGGCCCGCGCTCGCGGGGCGGCCCGGGTCGTGCTGGTCGACCTCAACGCCGACCGGCTGCGTCGCGCCGCCGACCTGGTGGCCCCCGACGCCACGGTCGTGGCCGGGGAGGTGGACGTCGTGGACGCGGTGCTCAAGCTCACCGACGGGCGGGGCGCCGACGTCGTCATCACGGCCGCGGCGTCGGGAGCGGCGCAGGAGCAGGCCCTGCGGATGGTGACCCGGCAGGGCCGGATCAGCCTCTTCGGCGGCCTGCCCAAGGACAGCCCGGTCATCTCGGTCGACGCCAACCTGGTGCACTACCGGGAGCTCACGCTCGTGGGCGCCAACGGCTCCAGCCCGGCCCACAACGCGGAGGCGCTGCGCCTCATCGCCACCGGCGCCGTGCCGGTCGCCGACCTCATCACGCACCGGCTGCCGCTGGAGCGCACCCTCGAGGCCTTCGACGTGGTCGCCCGCGGCGACGCGATCAAGGTAACCATCGAACCGTAGGGAGTACGCGATGCCATCCCGTGTCGTCACCATCGGGTCGACCAGCGGGCTGCACGCCCGCCCGGCCAGGCTCTTCGTCGAGGCGGCCGCCGCGGCCGGCGTACCGGTCACCATCCGCACCGCCGACAAGCCGCCCGTTCCGGCCAACAGCATGCTGTCGGTCCTCTCGCTCGGCGCCCGGTTCGGCACCGAGGTCACGCTCGAGGCCGAGGGGGAGGGGGCCGAGGCCGCGCTCGACGCGCTCGCCGACCTGCTCGCCCGCAACCTCGACGAGGACGAGAAAGCGGCCTGAGATGCCCGACCAGGCTGTGTCGGTGCTGGCGGGGATCGGGGTGAGTCCCGGCTTCGTCGCCGGCCCGGTGTACGCGGTGGCGCCCGCGCCCACGCTGCCGCCGCCCGGCGTACCGGGACCGTCCGATCAGGACAGTGCCCTCGCGGCGCTGGCGCAGGTCGCGGCGTACCTGCGCCGCCGGGCCGAGGAGGCGACCGAGCCGGCGGTCGCCCAGATCCTGGCGGCCCAGGCGGCGATGGCCGAGGACCCGGTGCTCCACCAGTCCGTGGCCGCCCGGGTCGCCGGGGGACTGCCCGCGCCGCACGCCATCGCCGACGCGCTGGCCGAGCACCGGGCGGCGTTCCTCGCCGCCGGCGGGTACCTCGCCGAGCGCGCGGCCGACCTCGACGACCTGCGCGACCGGGCGGTCGCCGTGTGCCTGGGGCGGGCCATGCCCGGCATCCCGTCGCCGGGCCACCCGTACGTGCTCGCCGCCCGCGACCTGTCGCCGGCCGACACCGCCGGGCTCGACCCGCGGACGGTGCTCGCGCTGGTCACCGAGGAGGGCGGGCCGACCAGCCACACGGCGATCGTCGCCCGGGCGCTCGGTATCCCCGCCGTGGTGCGCTGCGCCGGAATCCTGGACCTGGCCGAGGGCACGCTGGTCGGCGTGGACGGCGCGACCGGGCAGGTCCACGTCAGCCCCGATCCCGCCTGGGTCGACGCCCAGCAGCAGGCGCAGGCGGCCCGGGCCGCGCGGCTGGCCCGGTCGACGGGGCCGGGCCGCACCGCGGACGGGCATCCGGTGGCGTTGCTGGCCAACATCGGTTCGGCCGCCGACTTCACCGCCGACGTGGAGGGCGTCGGCCTGTTCCGCACCGAGTTGCTGTTCCTCGACCCCGCCGCGACGCCGAGTCACGACGAACAGGTCGCCGCCTACGCCGCCGTGTTCGAGGCGGCTGCCGGCCGACGGGTCGTCGTCCGGACGCTCGACGCCGGAGCCGACAAGCCCATGCCGTTCCTCAACCAGCCGGCCGAACCCAACCCGGCCCTGGGTGTCCGGGGGCTGCGGCTCGCCCGGCGACACCCCGACGTGCTCCGCACCCAGCTGTCGGCGATCGCGGCCGCGGCCCGCGCCACCGGGGCGCAGCCGTGGGTGATGGCGCCGATGGTGGCGACCGCCGCCGAGGCGCGTCAGTTCGCCCGCCAGTGCCGGGACGCCGGTCTGTCCACTGTGGGCGTCATGGTCGAGATCCCGGCCGCCGCCCTGGCCGCGCGGGCGATCCTGTCCGAGGTGGACTTCATCAGCATCGGCACCAACGACCTGAGCCAGTACACGTTCGCGGCCGACCGCATGTGCGGGGAGCTGGCCGACCTGCTCGATCCCTGGCAGCCGGCGCTGCTGACGCTGATCGCCGCCTGCGGCGAGGCGGGCCGGGACCTGGGCAAGCCGGTCGGGGTGTGCGGTGAGGCCGCCGCCGATCCCGTGCTCGCGCCGGTGCTCGTCGGGCTCGGCGTCACCAGCCTCTCCATGGCGCCCCGATCGGTCGCTGCGGTGCGCGAGGCGCTCGCCGCGGTGACCCTGGACGAGTGCCGTCGGCTGGCCACCGCCGCCCTGGCCGGGTCGCGGCCGAGCGAGGCCCCCGCGCAACGGACCGCGTCCGCGATGGAGTGACCGCCAGCCGGCCCTCGGAACCGGGCATCGGACCGGGCGGCCCGGTCAGGCGTCGGTCGGCGGTGGCGGGTCGGGGAGGTCTTCGTCGGCGGGCGGGGGTCGACCCGGGCAGTCCCGCAGCACGCCGATGACGCGGTGCGTCATGGCGGTCAACGGCGTGGCCAACAGGGCCCCGCCCACCCCGGCGACGAGGGCGCCGGCGGCCACGGCCAGCAGGATGACGGCCGGGTGCAGGCGGACCGCGCGTCCCAGCACGAGCGGCTCGAGCAGGTTTCCCTCGAGGTTCTGCACCAGCAGCACCACCACGAGCACGAGCACGGCCGTCACCGGGCCCTTGGCGGCCAGGGCGACGAGCACGGCCAGCGCGCCGGCGACGGTCGCCCCGACCAGGGGAACGAACGAGGCAACAAATGTGATCAATGTGAGCGGCAGGGCCAGGGGAACGTCGAGGATCACCAGGCCGAGGCCGATTCCGGCGGCATCGACGGCGGCGATGATCGCGCTGCCGCGGACGTACGACTGGAGGGCTTGCCATCCCGCCAGGGCGGCCCGCTCGCCGCACTCCCGGTTGTGCACCGGCAGGCCACCCAGCAGCCACCGGGTCATCGTCTGGCCGTCGCGGAGGAGGAAGAACAGCAACACGAAGGTCAGCAGGCCCAGGCCGACCGCCTCAATGACGTTGGCCGCGCCCCGGGTCAACTGTGGACCGATGCGCCGGAACTGTTCGCCCACGTCGGCCGTGATCCGGTCGACCTGGGCCTCGTCGACGGGGAGCGGTCCACTGACCAGCCAACTGCGCAGGCTGTCGAGGGCACCGGCGATGTCGGACCTGAGGTCGTCCAGCTGGCGGGCGAACCCGACCGCGAACAGCGTTCCGATGAAGCCGAGCACCGCGACCAGGGCGAGCACCGCGAGAAAGCAGGCCAGGCCGCGAGGTATCCGAGCCCGGACCAGGAGATCCACGAGGGGCGCCAGGAGCGCGGCGAGCAGGAGGGCGGCGGCGACGGCGAGCGCCAGCGACGCGACCGTGGCCACGAGCCGGACGAGGACGTACCCGGCCGCGGCGAAGATCAGAAACGCGATGGCGTAGACCAGCAGCGTCCGCAGCCGCCCGGGGAGAGGATCGAGCAGCCTGCCCACCACGACCTCCGATCGCCCATTCCGCGCCGCCGGCTGGAGCGGAATCTGCGAGCAATTCCCCCTCCCTACCTTCGCCGCTGGCGGGCCGGCCCGGGCGTAGTTCGCCCGATCACTCGCCGGAGTCGCGCCGAGATCACCCGGCCGGCACGGCGGTCCGAGCCGGCGGGGCGGTGCGGCAACCCGATCACCCGACCAACAGGCCGCGACGCGGGCCCTAGGGCGCCGGCCGCCGGCTGGTGCCCGGGCCGCCGTCAGGCCGGCCGGTAAATCGACTCACGTCGCGGCCCGGGTGGGGCGACCACCGAACGGGCGACGTACGCGGGGGCGGGCGGCCCCGCCCGGACCAGCCGACCGAGACGACCGGCCTTATCGATGAAGATGATTGTGTGGGCGCCGTGACCGCCGTACCGTCGGGCCGGCCGTGCGAGCGAGCCGACCGGCCGCCGGGTGGGAGCACCCAGCCGGCAACGCCCGTCCTCAGTGGAGGATCAGCGGGTCACGACGCCGGCCGTGGCCGGTAGGTCAGCAGCAGCACGCCCGTGCTGGTCGGCTTCACGTCGACCAGGGTCAGGCGGACCGGTTGCGCGAAGGCCTCGAACAGATGCTGGCCCGCGTCGGTGCCCGCGGCCACCGGGAAGAGGGCGAGCCGGAGCTCGTCCAGGAGGTTCTCCCGGAGGAGGAACTGCCCGGCCGAGCAGCACGGCGTCCTGCTCGGCGATGGTGGCCGCCAGGAAGTCGAGCACCTCGGTGTTGTAGTTGTCGAACACCCAGTTCTGGGGGTTGTCCGCCGCTCCGTCGAGCGCGTAGACGAAGAACGAAACCACCTTTCGCATCGGGACCCTCCGGTCCGTCGTGCTCACCGATACTCACAGGCCGGGCGGACCGGGTCCCGATCGACACGCGAGAACAAGAATCATCCGCTCGGTCACCGGCCATCCGGCCGAGTGGAGGATGTCCCGCCCGGCGCCGATCGCGTCGCACTCGGCCGGGGCCAGGTCACGGGTGGCCGAGCGCCGAGCGGTCGGCGAGACGTCGTTCGCTCGGCGTACATTTTTCGATTCAGATCATTTACGGCGTTCGGCCCCGTCGCGCATTTGCCGTGCGTCGTCTTGCCGACATCGATATTGCATCCGGGCTCGCATACTCGTGCCGCCCCATTTCCCATCCTGAATAGGAACCGTCCCTCATGAGTGACAACGAGGAAATCGATCCGCGCGGCATCACGTCCCGAGAGGAATTCGCCCGAGCACTGACCGCGCTGCGAGCCCGGGCGGGTCTGACCGTACGGGACGTGGCCAAGGCGGCGGGAATTCCATTTCAGACGGTGGGTGACTACTTCAGCGGCCGGCACCTGCCGTCGCCGAGCATGGGCGTACTCGAACGCGTGCTCGCCGCCTGCGGGGTCGACGATCCGACCACCGTCGCCGCCTGGGTCGAGGCGCTGCGGCGGGTCCGGCGGGCACCCGGGCCGCGGCCTCGCGCGCGGGTGACGCCCTACCTGGGCCTGGCAGCGTTTCAGCCCGAGCACGCCGAGTGGTTCTTCGGCCGGGAGCGGCTCACCGAGACCCTGCTCGACCGCCTCGCCACCGCGGACGGCCTCGTGGTCGTGGTCGGCGCCTCCGGCTCGGGGAAGTCCTCACTGCTGCGCGCCGGCCTGGTCCCGGCCGCCCGCGCGGGCCGGCTCGTCCCCGTCTCCGGTCCGCTCGGGCCGTGGACGATCGTGCTGATGACCCCGGGGGAGCGGCCGGTGGACGCGCTGGCGGCGGCGCTCGCCGAGGCGGACACCGGGGAGGGCGGTCTGCTGGTCATCATCGATCAGTTCGAGGAGCTCTTCGCCGCCTGTCCGGACGAGGCGCAGCGACGAGCCTTTCTCGCCGCGCTGGACGAGCTCACCGCCTCCGGCCGGTGGCCGGCCGACGCCGATGCTGACCGCGGGGCGGCGACCAGCGGTGAAGCCGCGCCCTTCAGCGACGGAGCGCCCGCCAGCGACGGAGCGGCGACCGGCGAGGCCCCACGGCGACCGGTCGCGCTCGTGGCCGGCATGCGGGCGGATTTCTATGCGCACGCCGTACGGTACGAGACCCTCGTCACCGCCCTGCAGGAACGCCAGGTCGTGGTGGGGCCGATGAGCCCCGAGGAGCTGCGGCGCGCCATCGTCGAGCCGGCCCGCCGGGTCAAGGCCGAGGTGGAGGAAGGGCTGGTCGAGCTGCTGCTCGCCGACCTGGCCCCGCTCGGCCCGGCCACGGGCGACGCTCACGAGCCCGGCGCCCTGCCCCTGCTGTCGCACGCCCTGTTGTCCACATGGGAGCGTGGCGAGCACCGCGGCATGACCGTGGCCGCCTACCGCGACAGCGGCGGGATCGCCCACGCCATCGCCCGCACCGCCGAAGAGGTCTACGACAGTCTCGACGACGAGCAGCGCGCGCTCGCCCGAGCCCTGTTCCTGCGGCTGGTGCAGGTCGCGCCCGACATGGCCGACACGCGGCGGCGGGTCCCGCTCGCGGAGCTGGCCGAGTTCGGCTCGGCGGAGCTGGAGGCGGTGGTCGAGCTGTTCGTGCAGCGACGACTGCTGTCGGCCGACGAGACGCACGTCGAGATCACCCACGAGGCGTTGCTGCGGGCCTGGCCCCGGCTGGTCGCCTGGGTCGACGCCGACCGGGCCGGCCTGCGCATCCACCGTCAGCTCACCGAAGCGGCGACCGCCTGGCAGGACAGCGACCGCGACGACGCCGCGCTCTACCGGGGTACCCGCCTCGATCTGGCCCGCGACTGGGCCGCCGACCCCGACCACGCGGCGCGGCTCAACGCCCTCGAACGCGAGTTCCTCGACGCGAGCATCGCGCACGAGGTGGCGCGGCAGGTGGCCGAACGGCGCCGCACCCGTCGGCTCGTGCAGCTCGTCGCCGCGCTCGGCGTGCTGCTGCTGGTCGCCGCCGGGCTGGGCGCGGTCGCGGCCGTCGAGAGCGCGGCGCGGGCCCGCGAGCGCGACCTCGCGGTGTCGCGCCAGATCGCGGTCACCGCCAACGAGCTGCGGGCCACCGACGTCGCCCTCGCTGCCCAGCTGTCCCTGGCCGCGTACCGCGTCGCTCCGACCCCCGAGGCCCGGGCGAGCCTGCTCGAGGCGTACGCGCAGCCGACGGTGACCCGGCTGACCAGCGACAGCGACTTTCTGCAGACCCTGGCGGTCTCGGCCGACGGCCGGCTCATGGCCACCGCCGACATCGCAGGCGCCGTCCGGATCTACGACACGAGCGTGACGCCGCCCGCCCGGACTGCTCCGGCGATGGATGTCCATGCCGGCACCGTCTTCGGCCTGGCGTTGCGCCCCGACGGTCGCCTGCTCGCCAGTGTCGGCGGGGACCGGACCCTGCGGTTGTGGGACCTGGCCGACCCGACCGATCCGCGGGTGGTCGGTGAGGTGGCGGACGCGGCCGACGACACGCTCTACGCGGCCGTGTTCAGCCCCGACGGCACCCTGCTCGCCGTCGTCAGCAACGACCGCACGCTGCGCCTGTGGGACGTGACCACCCCGGCCGCGCCGGGTCTCGTCGCCACCGTGACCGCGGTCTCGGAGCTGCACGCGGTGGCGTTCCGGCCCGACGGCCGGGTGCTGGCGGTGGGCGGGGACGACGGCTGGGTGAGCCTTTTCGATGTCTCCGACCCGGCGCATCCGGTGGAGCTCGGCCCACCCCTGGCCGCGGCCGGGTCCACCGTCCTCGCCGTGACGTTCACCCCGGATGGGCAGACGCTGGCCACCGGCGGTCAGGATCGGCTGGTTCGGCTGTGGGATGTCCGTGACCCGGGCGCGCCCGCCCCGATCGGCGACCCGCTGGCCGGCGCCGACACCTGGATCAACTCGCTCGCGGTCAGCCCCGACGGAGCCACTCTCGCCGCCGCCAGCTCCGACACCGAGGTGTGGCTGTGGCGGATCGAGTCCGGCACCCTGCTGCGCCGGCTGCCACACCCCGGGGCGGTGACGGCCGTCGCGTTCCTCCCGAACGGCACCCTCGCCTCCACCGCCGCCGACGGCACGGCCCGGGTGTGGTCGGTGACCGCGCCCGCGATCGGTCGCGGCGGGGGCGTCTTCGGGATCACGTTCCTGCCCGGCGGTCGGCTCGGGGTCGCCAGTGGCGACGACACCGGGACCATCTGGAACGTTGCCGATCCCCGGGCCCCGGTGCTGGACGTCGGCCCGTTCACCGCGCCCGGCGACCACGCTTCGGTCAACGGAACGGGTGCGGTCAGCCCGGACGGACGCCGCATGGTGCTCGGCACCCGGACCGGCCCGGTCCAGCTGTGGGACGTCACCGTCGACCCGCCCTCGCTGGTGGGGGTGCTGACCGGCCCCACCGCCCAGATCGAGTGGCTCACCTTCTCGCCGGACGGTCGCTACATCGCCGCCGCCAGCGACGACGCCCGGGCCTGGCTGTGGGACGCCGACGACCCGGATGCTCCGGGCCGGCCGCTGACCGGCCACACCAACTACATCTATATGGTGGCGTTCAGCCCGGACGGCCGGACGCTCGCGACCGCCAGCATCGACAACACCGGCCGGCTGTGGGACATCAGCGACCCGCAAGCCCCGGCCCCGCTCGGCGATCCGTTCGTCAGCGCGGACACCTACGTCGCCTCGGTCGCCTTCAGCCCCGACGGCCGCTTGCTCGCCGCCGGCGTCGGCGACAGCACGATCCGGCTCTTCGACGTCACCGACCGCGGCCGCCCGCAACAGGTGGGCGAGGCCCTGCCCGGCCCCCACGGATACGTCCTGGGCGTGGCGTTCAGCCCGGACTCGCGCACGCTCGCCGCCAGCGGCAGCGACGGCGACATCTGGCTGTACGACGTCACCGACCCGGCCGAGCCGGAGCGGCTCGCCAGCCTCGACGCGTCGACCGCGGGGGTGTACGGCCTCGCCTTCGACCCGCACCGCCCGACCCTGCTGGCCAGCTCGGGCCTCGACCGGACCGTCCATCTGTGGGAGACGGACCCCGAGCGGGCGGCGGCGTACCTCTGCGCCACCGTCGGCGACCCGGTCACCGAAGCGGAGTGGGCCCGCTACGTGCCGGGCACGACCCTCACCCGGCCCTGCCTGACGTGATCACACGATCGCGGCCGGATCACCCCGACGCCAACGAAATCAAGGTGCTGACCTGCGACAACGCATGTCCGGTCGGTGTCCCGAGTCTGTCCGGGGTTTGTCCGGGTAACTCGCCCGGGGTTTTCGCGCCCGCCGCGGGTGCGGTGTCCTGTCGTGGGGGCGCCGAGCGGAGCCGTCTTTGTGGGGGGACGCCTGGCGGCGGGCGTGAGACGGGTCCACGGTAGGCGCCCCCGGCCACAACCCAGGCTCGGTGCCGACGGTGTGGAACTGCTCCCGGCCTTGACCGGCATCGGCCCATTGAGCAGTCTCAGGGAGTGACAACCGAGCAGACCCAGGTGACGACGCCGGCCGCGGCTGACGAGCAGCTTCGCCTTGTCGTGGATGAGCTTCGGGCGATCCGCAAGTCTCTCGACCGCGTCATCACGCTGTTGATGGTCATTGCTGTCCCGTTCGCGGCCTTCGTCGCTGGCTCGGTGCTTCGGCTCTTTTTCCCGTGACATCCGTTTCTCCCGGGCTGTCGGTGCGGGCCGCGCCGGCGATGGCCGCCGTGATGCGCTCGCGCAGGGTGCGCAGCGCGGCGACCACCTCCGCGGGCGCCTGCTCGACCGTGAAGTCCTGGTCGATGAGCAGCAGGTTCACCGAGACCTGGTACGGCGTCTCGCCGCTGGCGTGCACCCGGCAGACCGCGGCGTCGACCCACTCGACGGGGACGGATGCGGGGAGGCGCTGGGCGGCGACCTCCACCGGCGCTTGGACGAGCACGGTCGCCCGGTGGCGGCGGAAGTACGCGTCCGTGCTCGCGAGCAGGCTCGCCGGGTCGGGCGCCGGGCGGGGCGTGAACCGGGCTCCCTCGGGCCGGTGCACCCGCATGCGGTCCAGGCGGAAGCTGCGCCAGTCGGCCCGGCCGGGGTCGTATGCCAGCAGATACCACCGGTGCCCCATCTGCACGAGCCGGTACGGCTCCACGTCCCGGCGACTGGTCGAGCCGTCGCGAGCCGCGTAGTCGAACCGGACCCGGCGATGGTCGCGGCAGGCGCCGGTCAGGAACACCACCAGGTCAGGGTCGATCGCGGGCCCGGCCTGCCCCACGGCGGCGGTGAAGGCGACCAGCGTGGTCACGCGGCCGCGTAGCCGCCGGGGCAGCAACTGCTCCAGCTTGGCCAGGGCCGTCGCGGCCGACTCGCCGAGCCCGGCGACGCCGGAGGCGGCGCGTAGCCCGATGGCCATCGCCACCGCCTCGTCGTCGGTGAGGTGCAGCGGCGGCAACGTGTCGCCGGGCCGCAAGCGGTAGCCGCCGGCGACCCCGGGCTCGGCGTGCACGCGGTAACCGAGGTCGCGCAGCTTGGCCATGTCGTAGCGCAGGGTGCGCGGGCTCACGCCCAGGCGGTCACACAGCTCGGGCCCGGTCCAGCGGGACCGCGCCTGCAGCAGCGTGAGCAGGCGCAGCAACCGGGCGGACGGATTCTCCATGGCGGGAAAGATTCTCCGGGACTGCGGCAAGGATCCTGCCGCAATGGCCGGAAGAGTGGGTGCCATGACCGACACGCTCTTCCTCATCAGCGGGGCCACCGGCCGGGTCGGCCGTCACCTCGTCAGCCAGCTCATCGAATCCGGTCACCGCGTGCGGGCGCTGACCCGCTCGCCCGAGAAGGCCGACCTGCCGGCCCCGGTCGAGGTCGTCGGCGGCAGCTTCGCGGACCTGCCCGACGGACTCTTCGACGGCGTGACCGCGGCGTTCGTCTTCCCCGCGGACGGGGCGGGCGTCTTCGCCCGGGCGGCCGTGGCCCACGGCGTCCGGCGCCTGGTGCTGCTGTCGTCGCTCGCCGCCGCCCTCGAGCACGAGCGGGACCGGGGCTCGGCCAGCCAGCGGCACCACTCGGCGATCGAGAAGGCCGTGCGATCCACCGGCGCCGAGTGGACGATCCTGCGACCGGGCACCTTCGCCAGCAACCTGCTGGCCTGGAGCCAGCCGATCCGGTTCACCGGCGGCGTCCGCGGCCCGTACCCGACCTCGGCCCAGGCCCCGATCCACGAGGCCGACGTCGCCGCGGCGGCCGCCGTCGCGCTCACCCAGCCCGGCCACGAGGGCCGGATTTACCCGATGACCGGCCCCCAGGCGCTGACCCGGGTCGAGCAGCTGCAGGCCATCGCCGACGCGATCGGCCGTGAGCTCACCTTCACCGAGCAGACGCCGGAGGAGTTCGCCGCCGAGATGGCGCAGTACGGTGTGGACCCGGACATCGTGACGATGCTGCTGCACTACTGGTCCGACACCGTGACCGAGCCCGACGTGCCCAGGCCGCCGGACGCGCTCATCGGCCGGCCGGCCCGGACGCTGGCCGAGTGGGCCCGCGACCACGCCGCCGACTTCGGCGGGTAGCACGGGAACGCCCGACCGTCCACAGTGCAGTGTGGGGCCCGGTGACGTGCACCGGGCCCCATCGTGCGTTCTCGGCTCCGGACGGGTGGCGGTGGGCCGCGTCGGGCGGGGGCGGCTCCGTGGTGGACCGTCCGGCCTGCCTGTGTTCGTTCTACGAACTGAACAATCCGGTATACGTACTCTCGGATCGGGCCTGGCCCCGCTGGGTGGGCGCGCAAGCGAACCGACGACCGAGCCGTGTCGCGTGCGGGCCCGTCGGGACGGGCGACGGTGGCCCGAATGGGCGGGCGTGGGCTCCCGGGGTCCGGTGGCGTCGGCAAACCGCCCAACGGGCCCGGAAGTCGGTGAAGCGGGGCCAGCCAACCCAGCCAGCAAACGACCGCAAACCAACATAGCGGGGCACGACTAACCAAGCGGGGCAGAGGGACCGGGGAGCCGTCCCACGAGCCGGCTCGTCGCGGCTTGCTGCCGAGATTCCCGAGTCCGGGCCATGGACAGCGGGTTGCCTCGTACGTATCCTGAACGCCAAGTTCAGCCTACGAACAAGGAGCGCCATGGCCGCCGCGGATGCCCAGCCGGTTTCCCCAGCACTGCTGAAGGTTCTCGAGGGAGCCGTCGACCTGCACTGCCACTCCGGCCCGAGTCCGTTTCCTCGGCGGATCAACCACGTCGAGGCGTCGTACGACGGGGCCCGTATCGGCCTGCGCGCCATCCTGGTGAAGTCGCACCACCACAACACCGTGATGGACCTGCTCGCCATGCGAACCTGGCTGGCCGACGCGCCCACGCCGGTGTACGGCGGGGTGGCGCTCAACTCCGAGGTGGGCGGCATGAACCCCTCGGCGGTGGCGATGAGCCTGCGCATGGGTGGGCGGTGCGTGTGGGCGCCGACCGTGTCCGCTCGTCAACACATCGAGAACCACAAGCACGCGCACGGCTTCCCGACCGCGGGGATCGACCTGCTCGAGAGCGAGGTGTCGGTCTTCGACGAGTCGGGATCGGTCTCCGCGGCCACGACGAAGGTGGTCGAGGTCATCGCCGACGCGGACGCGCTGCTCACGGGCGGCCACCTCGACGTGGAGTCCATGAAGGCGCTGTTCTCGGTGGCCGTGGCCAAGGGCGTGCGCCGCCTGCTCGTCCAGCACCCCGACTTCGTGGTCGGCGCGTCGGAGGCCGACGTCGAGGAACTGGTCCGAATGGGGGCGTACGTCGAGCACGAGATCGCCATGTACCACCCGGACGTGGCCCAGCCGCAGTGGCCGATCACGCAACTGGTCGACTGGATCAACCGGGTCGGGCCGGAGCGTACGACCATCGGCTCGGACCTCGGGCAGCAGGGCAACCCCCTGCCGGTGGACGGCTACATCTACATCGTCCAGCAGCTGCTCGACCACGGGGTGTCCGAAAAGGACGTTCGGCGGATGATCGCCGACAATCCGGCGTTCCTCCTGGGCCTCGAGGAGCGGCCGGCATGACCCGGGTGAGCCGGGAGACCACCGGGGCGGCGCCTGGGGCGGGCACCGTCCCGGGTGGGCGCCGGCCGACCTACGACGAGTTGCTCACCGCCCGCGTACCCGGGGCCGCCTGGGACGTCTTCGGACCGGGGGACCAGCTCGGCACCATCAACCTGCTCACCCCGCAGCGGGTGGCCGCCGCGGCCCGGCTCATCCGCACCGGCCGGCGGTTCAACCTGGACTACCCGATCAACGCGTTCGAACCGTATCCGACGGGCACGCGGCGCGCCACCGTGCACCACGTGTTCGCCAACAACGAGTTCCACCGGGACGACTGGATCGACTCCTTCTACCTGCAGTCGACCTCGCAGCTCGACGCCCTGCGCCACATCGGGCACCCGGTGCACGGCTTCTACGGCGGTCTGTCTACTGAGGACAACCAGGAAGGCTCGACGGACCTCGGTATCCACCACTGGGCCGAGGTGGGGATCGCCGGCCGGGGCGTGCTGCTGGATGTTCCCCGGTTCTTCGCCGAGCAGGGCCGGCCGTACGACTGCGAGCAGACGATCGCGCTCGACGCGAAGGACCTGGACGCGATCGCGCAGGCGCAGGGCGTGACCTGGCAGGGCGGCGACATCCTGTTGCTGCGGACCGGATGGGCCGAGAACTACGTGGCCAAGTCGGTCGACGAGCGCATCGAGTTCAACCGGCGGAACCGGTCGCCGGGACTGGCCCAGCGCGAGTCGGTGCTGCGCTGGCTGTGGGACCACGAGATCGCCCTCGTGGCCGGCGACAACCCGGCCGTGGAGGCGGACCCGGTGCTCGAGTCCGACTTCCGCACCGCGCACGACCGGCCGCCGCCGCGGGGGGTGGACCACAGCGGCATGCTGCACCGTCCCCTCATCGCGCTGCTGGGCATGGCGATGGGCGAGCTGTGGAAGCTCGACGAGCTGGCGGCCGACTGCGCGGCCGACGGCGTGTACGAGTTCTTCCTCACCTGTAAACCGCTCAACCTGCCCGGCGGGGTCGGGTCACCGCCGAACGCACTCGCCATCAAATGACATGATCACGTGGCCGGCGTCCTCGCTGGGCACGCGACAGCCGAAACACCAACCACAACTCCATACCCGCGCCACAACCCCGGGAGCGGCCGACCCCTGCACCAGCTGATCCCGGGACAACCCGGGAACGACCGACCCCGGGGCAACGAGGCCCGGAGCAAGGGAACCCCCGGAGACAAGGAATCCCGGAAACAAGGAACCCCGAAACAAGGAACCCTTGGTGCGAACGCGCCCTAACCACCGAAGGAAGTGACCACGGTGTCGAGAAGAAACCGCGCCGTCGCGACGCTCAGCGCGATCGCCAGCGTCGCCATGCTCGCTGCCTGTTCCGGCGAAGCGACGCCGAACGACCCCGATGGCCCCGTGACCCTGACGTTCGTCGCCTACGGCGGTGTCGGCCAGGACGCCATGATCAAGTACTACCAGGAGCCCTACACAGCCGAGAACCCGAACGTCGCGTTCATCAATACGTCGCCGCCGGACGTGGCTCAAGTGAAGGCCCAGGTCGAAAGCGGCTCCGTCGTGTGGGACGTCGTCGCGGTCGCTCCCGCGGCCGCCACCCAGAACTGCGGCACGCTCTTCGAGCGCCTCGACTTCTCGGGCGTCGACCAGACGGACCTCGTCCCGCAGACGGTCGGGGAGTGCTACATCGGCAACTTCATCAACGCCACCCCGTTCGCCTACCGGACGGACGCCTTCCCGGACCCGGAGAAGGCGCCGAAGACGATCAAGGACTTCTTCGACGTCGAGAACTTCCCGGGCCAGCGCGGCATCCTCACCAACCTGCAGAACGGCATCCTCGAGTACCCGCTGCTGGCCGACGGGGTGGCGCCGGAGGATCTCTACCCGCTCGACGTCGACCGGTCCCTGGCGAAGCTGGAGACGATCCGCGACGTGACGACGTTCGCCCCCAACGTCGGCGCGCTGCAGCAGGCGGTCAGCGCGGGCCAGGTCGACATGTTCCTGTTGGCCGACTCCCGGCTCGTGCCTCTCATGGACGAGGGCATGGACATCACGATCGTGTGGGACGTGACTGTTACCTCGATCAATGCCTTCGCCGTGCCGAAGGGCTCGCCGAACAAGGAGGCCGCCGAGCGGTTCCTCGCCACGGTGGTGCGTCCCGAGGCGGTCGCCGGCATCACCGAGACGCTCGGTACGGCGCCGGTGAACCTGGCCGCGCCGCTGAACCTGTCGGAGAACGCGAAGAAGGTCGAGGTGTACGGACCGGTCAACACCGGAAAGACCGTGCTCCAGGACATCGACTGGTACGCGGAGAACTTCAACGAGGTCACGACGAAGCTCACCAACTGGCTCGTGGGCTGAGCCCCTGGATGGTGTCTCGTCCGCGATGTGAACTACGATTCGGCCATGGCGAACTCTGAGCAGGCAGAAGGGTCGAGCGCCGACATCCGAGCGGTCGCGCGCGTGGGCCAGATCTGCTCGTTGTTCGGCCCCCGGGTCATCGAGCTCACCGCGGCCGAGGTCGCCGAACGGACCGGGCTGAACCGGACCACGGCGTACCGCTACTGCTCGTCGATGGTCGCCGCCGGCATCCTCGACCGGGGTAGCCGACGGGGAACCTTCGTCCTCGGCGGGCTGATGCTCGAGCTGGGTGCTCTCGCCCTGGGGCGCCAGCGGATCGTGGAGATCGCCCGGCCCCACCTGCGGAAGCTGAGCGCCGCCGTTCAGATGACGGCGGTGCTCAGCGTCCGTGGCTCCCAGGGTCCCGTGGTCGCCCTGGTCGAGGAGGACACGAGCCACCCGGTCGTGCTCACGGTGCCCGTCGGCACCAAGCTCGACGCGAGTGCGGCGCAGACCATCCTGCTGCTCGCCTACTCCGACCAGTCGACGATGGACCTCGTGGCCGGCGACCTGTCACCCGCCGAGCGGGCCCGCCTGGAGGCGGAGGTCAACACCGCCCGGCAGCGGGGGTTCAGCTTCGTGCGGCACCGGGGTGGGTCGTTCGGGCTCGCCGCCCCGGTCTTCGACGAGCAAGGGCTCTGCGCCACCATCGCGGTTCTCGGCGCGGGCGACGTCACCGATCTGTCGGCCCCGCTCGACCAGCTCCTGGCCACCGCCTCCGCGCTGACCGACGAGCTCGGCGGCCAGCCCGTGACCACGGGCTGAGCTGGCGCCGCTGGCTCGACTGCCCCGCCGCCTCGGCCTGCGCCCGCTGTTTCGTTGGCGAAGGCCCGGCGCGGCGCTGGCGCTGCCCGCGGTGGTCCGGGCGCGCGTTGGCGCGCGCCTACCGGCTGACGACCGAGCCGCAAACGGGCCGGCTGCCCCGGCGGGACCAGAGGGGCAGCCGACGGTCGCGCCTGCGCAGCGGCGGCTGGGCCTGGCGTAGCGATTTGGGCCGCCCGGGCGACCGGCCCGGGCGCGGCGACCGTCGCGCCTTACGCCGGACTCCGTTCGGGCCGCCGAACCGCGCTCGGGTCGACGAGTGCGCTGATGTCGGGCGGACCGGGCTGGTGCGGCGGTGGCGCTGCGGGCGGTCGCGTGCGACGGTCGATCCGGCCGGACCGGCGCTTCCGTCGTCGTCTTCGGCGGTCGTCCTCCGTCGCGCCCCGCGCACCTCGGCCGGGCCAGGAGAGCGTCCCACCCGGCCCTCGGCGTCAGGAGAACGTCCGTCCCGGCCGGTCGCGTCAGCCGGCGTCCGTCGGGTGCCGTCGCGTCAGGAGAGCGTCCTTCGCGCCCCAGCGCCGGGCGAAAGCGGCGCCCGTGCCGCCTGGTGGGCCTCGGATGGGTAGCAAGGTTCGTATCATGAACATCTCTTGCACATTACGAACATCTTTCGTACGGTCACCGGCAACGCACTCCCCGGCCCGGGACGACAGGCGAGTGCGGACGTCCCCCTACGTGATGTGGCAGAGGTCATCCGCCGATCAGGCAGCGGAGACGAATCGACGACGCAACGGATAGGAATGTGATGAAGAGACGTCTGTTGGGAACGGCGACCGCGTTACTCGTGGTCGCCGGCGTGACGGTGGCCGTGCGGGCGCCCGCGGTGTTGGCGAACCCGCCGGCGGTGACGCTGGACACCCTGGCCCGAGACATCGCCCGAGTTGAGTCGCTGCGTGAGGTCAAGGACGTACAGCGCACCTACGCCCACCTGGCCCAGTTCGGGCGCTGGGACAAGATGGCGGAGCTGTTCGCCACCGGCGGCACGCTGCAGTGGGGCGACGAGGTCGTGACCGGCCGCCAGAACATCCAGGCGTGGCTGGCCGCCGAGGCCGGGGCGATGAACGGCGTCAACCCGGGCTCGCTGCACACGAACGTGATCGACCAACCCCTGGTCACCCTCTCCGCCGACGGCCTGAGCGCCAAGGGCCGGTGGTCCGGCATCCGGTTCCTCGGCGACGGCCAGGGACAGGCGCGCATCGACGGCGGCATCTACGAGAACGAGTACGTCCTCGAGAACGGCGAGTGGAAGATCTCGCTGCTGCGCTACTACCCGTTGTACGAAGGCAACTACTCGACCGGGTTCCGGACCATCAACGGCCAGCCGGTTCCGGTCGTGCCGTACCACTTCACGGTCGACGAGACCGGGGTGCCGATCCCGGAGCCGACCGGCCCGGCGCCCAAGACCACCTTCAACGCCAAGGAGCTGGCCGACCGGATCGAGCGGCTCAACGACGAGGACGCGGTCCGCAACCTCCAGCACGCGTACGGCTACTACGTCGACCGTCGGATGTGGACGGACGTGGTCGATCTCTTCGCCAACGGCGCGAAGGTGGTCATCGACGGCGTGGGCGTGTTCCACGGTCGCCAGGGCGTGCGGGCGGCGATGGAGCGCATGGGTCCCGAGGGCCTGACCCAGGGCATCCTCAACGACCGCCCGATCTTCGACACCATCGTCGACGTCGAGCACAACGGAAAGCAGGCGACCGCCCGGGGCATCGAGGTGGGCATGCTCAGCGATGCCAACGGGGCCGCCTGGGAGTTCTCGGTCTTCTCCAACACCTTCGTCAAGCAGGGTGGGATCTGGAAGATCAAGGAGATGCGGATCACGCCGCTGATCCGGGCCGACTACAGCACGGGCTGGGGTGACGGCGGGGTCGGGCCGGTGGCGTCGCCCACGCCGCCGCCGTTCCTCGACGTCGCCGGCCGCACCCCCGCCCCGAAGCCGGGCAACGGCCACGGTCAGGGCAACGGGCCCAAGATGGACCTGGACGACCTCAAGCGGCGGCTGAACCGTTCGCTCGCCTACGACGCGGCCGAGAACGTGTCGGCGGCGTACAGCTACTACATCGACGACAGTCGGTGGGTGGAGATGGCCGCCATCCACGCGGCGAACGGCCACAAGCTGTCGCCCTTCGCGGGGTGGAACGTGACCCGCGAGCGGATCTACGGCTCGGTCGTCGCCACGTACGGCAACACCCAGCCGCCGACGATGAAGTCCTTCCTGGTCCTGCACTGGCGGCCCCAGCCGGTCGTGCACGTCTCCCATGACGGACGCTCGGCGTCGTACCGGTCGCGGCTGATGCACGTGAACGCCTCGACGTCCAGCGCCGGGTACTTGAACTCCGGTATGTACAACGACCAGCTCGTGCTCGAGGACGGCATCTGGCGGATCTGGAGCCTGAACATCGAGGAGTTCTACTGGCAGTCGGTCAACTGGGCCCTGGGCTGGGGCGGCGCCCAGCCGCGTGACCCGAGCCTGCCCGACCCGCCGCCGAGCAATCTCGTGAACATCTACCCGCCGGACGTGCTGCACAGCGAGCTGGGCGAGCGGTCGCGGGGCTTCCGCGGCGGCAGTCCCGGGTACATCCAGTGGCCCGACATCGTCCCGATGTGGTTCCACTACCGCAACCCGGTGACCGGGCGCGTGCCGGAGAACTACTGGTACGACTGTGCCCCGTGCGAGGTGCGGCCGGACTGGAGCATGACGCAGCACGGCTACCAGCTGCCGCCCACCGGTCCGAACATCGACGGGATCGACGTCGCCTAGCCACCCCTCACCCCAGGAAACCCGTACGGCTCCTCTCTCGACGCGTTCGGGGGAGGAGCCGTACGGCGGCGTCGGCGCGGCGGTCGACCGCGGGCGGCGACGTTCGCGGACCCCGGCGGCGACGTCCACTTCAAGACACCGATGCTTCGAGCGGCAGGCCGGCCGAGAATCGGCCCGGCCGGCAACCCACCCGCCCAGGAACCGACATCCCCGGTCATCCACCATTGAGGACCGGGCCCCGACACCCGGATCGCTGACCGAAACGGAGAGCCATGCCTGACCGACCCAGCCCGCAACCCCCGCTCGCCGGCAAAGTCATCCTCGTCGTCGGCGCGAGCGCGGGGATCGGCGCCGACACCGCCCGCGTCCTGGCCGAGGACGGCGCGGCGCTCATGCTCGTCGCCCGCACCGAGGGTCCACTGGCGTCGCTGGCCGCCGAGCTGCGGTCGGCCGGGCACGACGTCGCGTACACGACCGGCGATGTGTCGCGGTCGGCGGATGTCGTCCGGTTCGTCCAGGAGACGGTCGACCGGTTCGGCCGGCTCGATGGAGCCTTCAACAACGCGGCGATGACGCAGGCCGGCCGCCTGGACGAGGTCGCCGAGGCGGATTTCGATCAGATTATGGCCGTCAATGTCAAGGGCACCTGGCTGTGCATCCGCGAAGAAGTGAAGGTGATGCGACAGCAGGGCTCGGGCTCGATCGTCAACATGAGCAGCGTCGGTGGGTTCCGGGGCAGCTCGGGGTTCGGCGCCTACCAGGCCACCAAGCACGCCGTCATCGGCCTGACCCGGACCGCCGCCCACGATTTCGGGCCGTTCGGCATCCGGGTGAACGTGATCGCCCCCGGGCCCATCGAGACACCCATGCTCGCCAAGACCCGCCAGGCGATACCCGGGGGAGTGGAGGCGCGCATCGCCGCGACCCCGCTGCGCAAGGTGGGCACCGGGGCGGAGGTCGGCTGGACGGCGTCGTACCTGTTGAGCGACCGGGCCAGCCACATCAGCGGTGTCGTGCTGCCGGTCGACGGTGGCTTCAGCACCTGACGCGACCCGAAAACAACGGGTGGGATTGGTGTCGCGGTAGCAGCACCAATCCCACCCGATCATGGTCGGATCAGGCGATCACCACGCTGACGGCGGTGGCGGCGGGACCACCGGCGGACGGTCGTTGCACGTGATCACCGCGGGCACGTACGGGGCCAACCAGTTGGTGCCCGGATGGAACTCGTTGTTGTCGACGCCGTCGTTGCCGCCGCGATCCTCGATCGTGAACTCGGACTGCGCTCCGAAGTGGAACGAACCACAGTTGTTCACGCCCCACCAGCCGATGTTGCGCACGTCGACGTTCTCGAACGAGGCGGAGCCCATCGCCCGGGCGCTGAACACCGAGGTGCCGGCGCCGTCCACCCGGATGTCCTTGAAGCGCACGTTGGTGATCGAGTAGAGGTCCTTGACCGCGAACTCGCTCACGATCATCAACGCGTTGTACGTGTTGTCGAGGAAGTGGTCGCCGACGACCTGAATGTCGGCGTCGATCGACCGCTCCAGCGCGTAGATCCACAGCGCGCCGAGCCCGATGTTCCAGTTGAGCTCGTACGTGCCGGCCCGCACCGTCGTGTTGTCGGTGAGCCACACGCTCCCCGCGAACGGCGTGGCCGAGAACCGGCTGCCCAGGTGCAGCCCGCTGCCCTCCCGCAGCGGGTCGGCCACGAGGTTGCCGGCGACCGTGATGTCCCGCCCGCCGTAGATGGCGATGCCGTTGGCCAGGGTGGGGGTCTGCACCGTGTTGCGCTCGAACCGGTTGTTGGCGTTCTCCACCTCGTGCGACCACATGGCCAGCCCGTCGTCGCCGGTGTTGCGGATGAAGTTGTTCGCCGCCACCGAGTTGGTCACGCCGCGGTGGAAGTTCAGCGCGTCGGCGATCTGGTCGACGATGATGGTGTTGGTGACCCGGACGTTGTTCATCGGGCCGTCGAACCAGATCCCCACCTTGGTGTGGTGGATGTAGAGGCCGTCGATCGTCGAGTCGCTCATCGCGCCGCCGATCCCGTTGACCTGATCGGTGTCGATGCGCTCCCGGACGTCGCCCTCGATGGCGAAGTCGGCCAGGTGGACGTTGCGGCTGCCGCCCTCGGACGCCCACTTGCCGTAGAAGCCGACGCCGGTGTGGATCGAGCCGTCGGGGGCCGGCTCGCTCAACGCGACCTCGCGTCCCTTGACGATGCTGTACCAGTTCCCGGCGCCCTTGATGGTGACGTCGTCGACGACGATGTGCCGGTTGACCTGGAACGTGCCCGGCGGGATGTAGACGGGCCGGTTCTTCTTCTTGGCGTAGGCGATCGCGGCGTCGAAGGCGTCGGCGGAGTCGCGCCGTCCGGTGGGGTCGGCGCCGAAGTCGACGACGTTGACCCCGCGGGGCACCTTCTTCGGCGGTCCGACGTGCTCCGAGTCGAGCAGGTCGATGATGGTCCACGCGGCCGGGGTGTTCTTAGGCGCCGTCAGCCGTAGCTTCGCGCCCGGCGGGTACGTCTTGCCCAGCAACAGCCGCTGCTCGTCGTAGAAGTGCATGGGCCGGAACGGGGTCGACGGCTCCCACGGCGGGCTCTGCTCGCTCGGGACGCACTGGCACTCGGTGACCCACCAGTCCGGGTGCAGCAGCCCGGCGTTGGGGTCGTTGGTGAACGGGTACTGGTTGTACAGCCAGGAGTACTCGGAGGTGAGCGTCATCGTCGTGTGGTCCCGGTCGTTCACCGAGACCTGTAGCGGCGCCGTGATCCCGCCCCCGTTCGGGGCGTCGGGAATCGCGTACCGCACCGTGATCGCGTTGGTCGGGGCCGGCAGGACGAACTCGACCCACTCACCGGGGTCGAGCTGGACCGCCCGACGGCCGGACGCCTCGGCGGCCAGCGTGTAAGCGGTCCGGTCCGGGCCGATGATGGTTCCGTTGGTGGCCGCGTTCTCCGCCTCCTGCTCGAGGAACGCCACGGTGGCGCCGCGTCCGGCCACCAGGGCGGGGTCCAGGGCGGCGCGGGTGACGGGGGTGACGCGCGGCTTCGCCGTGGCGGAGGCCGAGCCGGCGGCCTGGGCCACCAGGCCGGCCACGACCGCGGTGGCCGCCACGGCGACCGCGGCCGTGGTCAGGCGGCGAGGTGACGTTGTCTTTCTAATCATCGATTCTCTCTCGGGTGGGCCGACGGGCAGCCGGCGACGACCATCGCCAGCTGCCCGTCGGTGGTCTGCTGATCGGTTACGGGTTCACGTTGATCGTGAACGTCGATGTGGTGTTGCGGATGGGCTGGAAGACGTTGTTGAACGTCAGGTTGTGGAACGTGGCCGAGCCGACCGCGGGTCCCTGCCCGGGTTCGGGCATCTCGTTGGCCCAGATGCCCCAGCCCGACTTGGCGTCGAACTGGTCCCCGCTGCGCGTCACGTTGGAGATGGTGATGTTGGTGAACACCGTGTCCGTGATGGGGAATCCAGGGGTGTTCGGCTGCGGGTACTGGGTCTGGAACATGATCCCGCCGTAGGTCGGCGCGTTGATGTCCACATTGCTGACCCGGATGCCCCGGAACTCCTTGCTCGCGGAGAACAGCCAGATCGCGGGGAAGACCTGGCCGCCCCAGAAGTGGCCGCCCGACCGTTCGATCGTGATGTTGTCGAACGTCGTCGGCTGGGTGCCGAAGCCCACGAACGGGAAGCCGAAGTCCAGCGAGCTGATGGTGATACCCGGGTAGGTCAGCTGGTCGGCGATGTAGATGTTGCGGAACGTGTTGTTGTATCCGCCGTACACCGCCAGCCCGGCCGCCCGCCAGGTCAGCGTGGCGGTCAGGTTCTCGTAGACGTTGTCGTGGTTCCCGACGGACCCGCCGCCGTCGATGGCGGAGAAGAGCGCGAACGCGTCGTCCCCGTTGGTGCGGGCATCCACGTTGACCACATGCGCGCCAGAGGTGTCGGCGGTCATGTTGAGCCCGTCCGCCCAGGTGTTGCGGATGCGGCTGTTGCTGAAGGTCAACCCGTCCGTGTTGACGCCCCAGTACGCGCACAGCATGTGCTCCACCCAGGTGTTGTCGATGGTCAGGTTGCTGACGTTGTGCAGGTCACCCCAGACCTTGCCCCCACCCGACCGGCTCGTGAAGTTGCCGAAGAACGAGAAGTTCTTGAAGGTCGAGCCGCTCGCCGTGGGCTGGACGTCGAAGCCGGCCTCGGTGTTGGACTGGTCCTGCGGCGTGATGAACCGCGTGTACCAGGGGCCGGCCCCGATCACCTCGATGGGCTTGCCGTAGATGGTGAACTTGAAGGTCGTCAGGTACGTGCCCGGCGGCAGGTAGACGCCCAGCTTGCCGGTGTTGTCCTGGCGGAAGGCGTCGAACGCGTTCTGCACGTCCTGCTGAGTGAAGCCGGCCGGCGTGATGTAGCGGGCCGGGTCCGGGTTCGGAATCGGGGCGACCAGCTCGGTCTCGACGAAGTCCACCGTCGCCACCAACGGGTCGTTGCTGTCCCGCTGGAGCTTGATGACGCTGCCGGCCGGGACCGTGGTGTCGAGCATCACGTTGGCCTCGTCGTAGATGTGGCGCGGCCCGGAGCCCGGGGTGTTGGTCGGGTTGTCCTCCTGGCCGTACACCCAGCTGTACCGGGAGGTCAGCGTGATCTTCTTGTGGAACTGGTTGTTCACGTAGATGCTCAGCGTCGAGTTCTGCCCCGTTCCGGCGGCGTTGTCCGGAATGGACGCTCGCACGACCAGCGTGTTGGTCGGCCCCCGCGTCGTCCACTGCACGTAGCTGCCGGTGGTGGGCAGGGTCACCGCGCGCCGGCCCGAGGCCTCACCAGCGAGGTCACCGATGACCCGGTTGGGGCCGAGCAGCTGGGCGCCGCCGCCGATGCTGCCGTCCTCGGCCTCGTACCGGTCGTACGGCATGTTCGCGCCGCGACCCACGAAGAACGGCGTGTTGCTGGTGTTGTTGTCGGTCTTGCTCGCGTCCTCGGCCGAGTCGTTGGCCACCACGACGCGGACCGTGTACCGCCCGTTGACCGCGCTCCACGTGCCCAGGTTGACCTGAGCCGACGTCGCGCCCGCCGCGATGACCCCGCTCACGGACCCGGTCCGGGTGAGCACGGTGGCGCCGGACTGGTTGAGCAGCGTGAGCGTGATGCCGTGCGCGGCGCCGCTGGAGGCGGCGTTGCCCTGGTTGCGGATCGCGACGAGGAACGTCACGGTCTGGCCACCGGACGGGTTGCCGGGCGTCCACGACACGACCGGAACGAGGTCGGCGCTGGAGATCTCGGAGACCACCAACGGCGACGACGCCGGCGTCGTGTTGTTGTCCTCGTTGCGCTCGATCACGGCGTCGTCGTCGTCCGCCCTGGCCGACACCTCGTAGGTGCCCGCGGTGATGGTGCCCGCGTTGAACGTGACCGTGGTCGATGCGCCCGGCGCCAGCGCGGCCACGTTCGCGGTGCCCCGCCGGGTCGAGCCGAGGTAGAAGCCGACGGTGGTGGCCGGGGCGGCCACGTCACCTGCGTTGGCCACGGTGGCGCTGAACGTCACCGCCTGGTTCTCGACCGGGTTGGCCGGGGACCAGCTCACCGAGCTCACCACGAGGTCGGGGTTGGGGGCCGGAGTGCCGAACACCTCGAGCTCGGCGACCTGGCCGGACGGCGCCCCGCTGTTGGCGGTGAACCGCAGCCGCACGTCGGCCACCGTGGCGTTGACCGGGATGGTCACCACGTTGCTGCCCTGAGTGAACGTGTAGGTGGCCGACGACACGAGGTTGGTGAACGTGCTGGCCGACTGCTCGCGGCCCAGGATCTGGAAGGTCTGGGTCCGGGTGCCCCAGGCCGGGTCCGGGTTGAGCTTGACCACCACCGATCCGATGGTGTGGTTGGCGCCGAGCGCCACGGTCAGGTCCTGGGGATAGCTCGGCGCGCCCTCCCAGTATGTGGTGATGTCACCGTCGGTGGCGTTGGCCGGAACGTAGATGTACGTCGACCCGGTCGCGGTCACCGGCTTGTGCAGCGCCACGTTCGTCCCGGGTCCACCGGTGCCGACGCGGGTCACGGTGTTGCTGTCGCCCGACTGGTTGCCGGCGCCGTCGCGGGCCCGGACGAAGTAGGAGACCGTGACGTTGGTGGGTTGCTGTTCCGAGTAGGTCGTCGTGTCGGCGCCTACGCTCGTGGCGAAGGACCCGTTGCGGTAGATGTCGTACCCGGCCAGGCCGCTGCCGCCCGAGTCGGTGGAGGCGTCCCAGGTCAGGGTGATCGTGGTGCCGTTCGACGACAGGGTGAGGTTGCCGGGCACCGTGGGCGGGATGGTGTCGCCGCCGCCGCTGTCGGGGCCGTAGACCTCCAGTTCGGACAGTTGCCCGGCCGGCCAGCCGGTGTTCGCCGTGAACCGGACCCGCACGTACCGGGTGGTGGTGGCGGTGAAGGTGATGGTCACGCTGTTGCCGTTGGCCGGGCTGAAGGTGTACGTGGCCGAGCCCACGATGTCGCTGAAGCTCGACCCGTTGGTGCTGCCCTGGATCGACAGGGTCTGGTTGCGCTCCCCCCACGTGACCGGCAGCTTCAGCACCACGCGGTTGATCGAGACGCTCGAGCCCAGGTCGACCTGGATCCATTGCGGGAAGGCGTTGTTGACGCTCTCCCAGTAGGTGGCCTGGTTGCCGTCGACCGCGTTGGCCGACGGGTACACGTCGGCGTGGCCGCTTTCGGCGGTGGGCCGTCCGGCGGCCAGGTTGCCGCTGCCCGCCGGGCCGGCCCCGTAGACCTCGAGTTCGGACAGTTGGCCGGCCGGCCAGCCCGTGTTCGCCGTGATGTGCACGCGCACGTAGCGGGTGGTGTACGGCGTGAAGGTGATGGTCACCGTGTTGCCGCTGGCCGGGTTGAACGTGTACGTCGCCGAGCTCACGATCGTCGCGAAGCCGGAGCCGTTGCTGCTGCCCTGGATGGACAAGGTCTGCGTGCGAGCCTCCCACCCGGTCGGCAGCTTGAGCACGACCTGGTCGATGCTCTGCTCGCTGCCCAGGTCGACCTGGGCCCACTGCGGGAAGCCTTGGTTGGCGCTCTCCCAGTACGTGGCCTGGTTGCCGTCGTTGAGGTTGCCGGCGACGTAAGGGCCGTTGCTGGAGCTGGTGGTCGCGGTCCTGCCCAGGCTGAGGTTGGGACCGCCGGCGGCGTGGGCGGTGGCCGCCCAGGTGACGGTGGCGACCAGCGTCATCACCACGCTGGCCGCCACCAGTCGTACGGTTCGTTTCATTGACGAGTCCTTTTGTGACAGCGCGGGACGGTCAAAGAGGCAAGTGCCGGCGTCACGGGCTCCCCGCGGCAGTGACACCGACCAGGTGCGGCGCTACGGAGACTTGCAGAAGTTTTCGCAAGTCCTTGCACATATTCATCGCAGTCTTGCGGACGATGTGACGAAGGTTACCGACCGCGCTACGGGGACGTCAACGGCTGCCGCGGCCGTCGGTGCGGGGACGGCGGTCGCGGCTGGTCTCGCCGGCCCCGGGACGCGACGCGGTTTGTGTGCAGGACGGTGGCGTGCACGGGCCAGTGCTGTGCCCGAGGGCGGTGATTCGTTCAGGGAACGGAGCTGTGCGCAGGACTCCAGCCCGCGGGCGGTGATGGGCGCGCGCCGGGGGAGGCGATGGGCGCGGGCGATGCCGTGTGCCGGACGGCGTGACGCGCGGGATCAGCCCGGGGCGTCGGAACGCCGGGCGCGCGAAACGGGGCGGACGCGGTCGTCCGCCTCATTCTCAGGCTGGGACGTCTGGCCCGCCGGCCGGCGTACCGCCACAGGACGGCCGCATCCCGGCCGGTCGACGGGAGCCGCCGACCGGCCGGGCTCAGCCGCGGTTCAGCGCGGCCACGCCGGCGTGGGCGTGTCGACACGCAGCCAGACGGCGGTGTCGGGAGGAAGCCGGCCGTCGACCAACGGATTGCTGGCCAGCAGGATCGTCTCGTGGGCCGGTAGGGGTATGTCCACTGAGGACATGTTGAGGACGCAGGCGAAGCCCGGGTCGCGGTAGAAGGCCAGGACGTCGGCGGGGGCGTCGAGCCAGGTCATGGTGCCGTCGCCCAGCGCGGGCTCGTCGTGGCGGATGCGCAGCGCCTCGCGGTAGAGCTCCAGCATCGAGTCGGGGTCGCCCTTCTCCGCCTCGACCGTCAGGCTGCGCCACGACAACGGCTGGGGCAGCCACGGCGGCGCGGTGGCGCCCGGCGGGCTGAAGCCGAACGGTGGGGCGTCGCCCGACCACGGCAGCGGGACCCGGCATCCGTCGCGTCCCGGGTTGGCCCCGTTGGTGCGGAAGAACAGTGGATCCTGGCGCTTGTCGTCCGGGATGTCCTCGACCTCGCCCAGGCCCAGCTCCTCGCCCTGGTAGATGTAGGCCGAGCCGGGCAGGGAGAGGCTGAGCAGGATGGCCGCGCGAGCCCGGCGGGTGCCGAGGGCGAAGTCGCTCGGTGCCCCCGTCTGACGCCGGCGGTGCTCGTGGTCGTGGGTGAACGACGTGTCCGCCCGGCCGTACCGGGTGACGTGACGGAACACGTCGTGGTTGGACAGGACCCAGGTCGCGGGTGCGTCCACCGGCGCGTGCGCGGCCAGCGTCGCGTCGATGGTCGAGTGGAGGGCGGTCGCGTCCCACGGCGCCGCCAGGAAATCGAAGTTGAACGCCGTGTGCAGCTCGTCCGGCCGCAGGTACTTGACGAATCGCTCGGTGTCGGGCAGCCAGATCTCCCCGATCAGCGCGCGGGGCGGGTCGTACGAGTCGGCGATGCGCCGCCAGGCGCGGTAGATCTCGTGGTTCTCGTCCCGGTCGGTGTACGGATGGGGCCGCCGCGGCTGGTCCGGCTCGGCCGTCTCCGGGGTGAGCGCATCGTCGGGGTCGAGGTCGGGCAGGGACGGATCCTTCATGCACAGCGCGGCCGAGTCGATCCGTACGCCGTCCACCCCACGGTCGAACCAGAACCGCAGGATGTCCTCGAACTCCTCGCGCACCTTGGGGTTGCCCCAGTTGAAGTCCGGCTGCTCGGGCGCGAACAGATGCAGGTACCACTGTCCATCCGGAACCCGGGTCCAGGCCGGCCCGCCGAAGATCGAGGTCCAGTTGTTCGGGGGCAGCTCGCCGTTGTTGCCCCGGCCGTCCCGGAACCAGAACAGCTCCCGGGCCGCCGACCCGGGGCCGGCCGCCAGCGCCTCCTGAAACCAGCGATGGGCGATGGAGCAGTGGTTGGGCACGATGTCGACGATGACGCGCAGGCCGAGGCTGTGCGCCTCGTCGATGAGCGTGACGGCCTCGGCCAGCGTGCCGAACACGGGGTCGATGTCGCGGTGGTCGGCGACGTCGTAGCCGGCGTCGGCCATCGGCGACGGGTACCACGGGCTGAACCAGATGGCGTCGACGCCGAGGTCCCGCAGGTAGGGCAGACGGTCGCGGATGCCGGCGAGATCGCCGATGCCGTCCCCGTTCCCGTCGGCGAAGCTGCGTGGGTAGACCTGGTAGATCACGGCGCTACGCCACCACCGGGTGTCGTCGACCACCGGTCACCTGCTTTCTGTCGTGGGCCACATGGCCGGCACGCATGGCCGGACGGTTCGTCAACTGTCCAAAGAGGATGGTCAGAGTCGGTGCCGCGACGGCACACGCCCGGACATCCCCTGGGAGGCGGACGGGGTCGCTCGCGCAGTAGGCCAGCCCCTCGATGGTCGCGGCGACCGGCGCGCCCATGGCGGGAACGGTGGACCCACCGACCACAGTGTCCGGATCGGACGATGTCACCGCCCTGGGCCCGCGACGGTCCGTACCGGTGTCAGGCGGCGCTGCGGCTCGCACCCGCCCCGGGATCGCCCCCGCTGACGTACCTCCTCCCAGGGGGACGCCGTCACCCCCGTACCGCCCGACCAGCGGCGCGGGCGCGGTCGCTCCCACGACGGTGGTGTCGGACGCATCCCCTCCGGGCCATCACCGTAACCATCGTGACGATGGTTTGCAAGATGCTGCGCGCATCCTGGAAGAATCAGACGGCACGCGATCGAGACCGGCGAGGTGCGGACGACGGGGCGGGGCCGGTCGAGCCGCGCACCACGAGCTCGGGCTCGAAGAGCAGCTCGTCGGCGGGCACGGTGTCGCCGTTGGTCTGCCGGACGAGCAGCCGGACCACCGCCTGGCCCATCGCCTCGATGGGCTGGCGGACGGTGGTCAGCGGCGGGTCGGTGCACGCCATGAACGGCGAGTCGTCGTACCCCACGACCGACACGTCGTCGGGCACGCGCAGCCGGGCCCGGCGGGCGGCCCGGATCGCGCCGAGCGCGAGCACGTCGGAGGCGCAGATGATCCCGGTGACGCCGCGCGCGATCAGGCGGGCCGCGGCCGCGTGTCCGCCCTCCATCGAGAAGATCGTCCGCTCGACGAGCTCCTCCAGCGCCGCGTCGTCCCGCTCGCCGCTCGCCTCGACGGCGGCGGTGAACGCCGCAAGCTTGCGCGCCGAGGGCACGTGGTCGCTCGGGCCGAGCACCAGGCCGATCCGTTCGTGCCCGAGCGAGGTCAGGTGACCGTACGCCTGCTCCACCGCGTGCCCGTCGTCGCACGCCACCGTGGGGAAGCCGATGCCCTCGACCGCGGCGTTCACCAGCACCACCGGCAGCCGGCGCTGGGCCAGGCGCCGGTAGTGCTCGTGGTCGGCGTCGGCCTGGGCGTAGTCACCGCCGGCGAAGATGACGCCCGAGACGTGCTGGTCGAGCAGCATGTCCACGTAGTCGACCTCGGAGACGCCGTCGGCGGTGCGCGTGCACAGCACCGGGGTGAAGCCGCGCTTGGCCAGCGCCCCGGCCACGACCTCGGCGAAGGCCGGGAAGATCGGGTTACCGAACTCGGGCAGCACCAAGCCGACCAGCCTCGCCCGCTCGCCGCGCAGCTTGGTCGGTCGCTCGTAGCCCAGCACGTCCAGGGCGGTGAGTACCGCCTCCCGGGTCGACTCCGAGATGCCCGGCCGGCCGTTGAGCACCCGGCTCACCGTGGCCTCGCTCACGCCCACGTACTTCGCTACCTCGGCCAGTCTGCGCGTCATGCCCGCAAGTCTAGGGCCATACCCCTGCAAGCTCTTGCACAGCCTCGGGCGGCGGCCAAGCCCGTGTCTCCGCCACGTTCCGTCCGCGCCCCGGCGCGAGCCGGCCCCGTTCTCCGGCGTGTCCTAACCTGGTCCGCCTCGGCGATTTCGGACCGCCGCGCCAGACCAGGCCGGCACGCATCGCGTTTTGGTAACGGGCTTGTTTGGTTCTTGCGGGGAAGCTGTCAAAAAGCTACGGTCGGCTGCATCGCGGGGTTCACCAACCGGCAGCGCCCAAACCCTGACAGGACAAGGAGCCCGCGCGTGAGCACGAGCCGATCGCGCCAGGCACAGCGCCCACGAGGGCAATGCCCACCAGCGCAGTGCCCAACCAGCGCAATGCCCGCCGGCGCACTGCCCGTCAGCGCAACGCCCACCGTCGCAGCAAGCGCCCGTCCGGCTCTCGCCGGTGGCGGCGAACCACGCGTCCCAACGATTCTCAGTGCCCTGCCGCTTCACCAACCACCGTCCTGACGGCCCGCGCCGTCGCTGAAACCTGCAGGATCGAATCCTGCGCCGGACAAGGAGCAAGGATGAAACGCTTGACCGCTCGGCCCGCTCGCTCGCCGAGGTCCGCCCCCATCGCGTTGGCGTTGCCCCTCGTGGGTGCGCTCGCGCTGGGCACGCTGGCGGCGTGCTCGTCCGACGAGCCCGCCGACCCGAACGCCCCGGTCACCCTCCACGTCGTCGGTCTGCTCCCCGGTGCCGAGCCGGCGGCGCAGCAGGCGCTCGCGGACGAGGTGGCGGCCTTCGAGGCGGAGAACCCGGACATCAAGATCGTCACGCACGAGTACGAGTGGAAGGCGACGACGTTCGCGGCCGACCTGGCCGGCGGCACGCTGCCCACCGTGTTCGAGATTCCGTTCACCGACGCGAAGACGCTGATCGCGAACGGGCAGATCGCCGACATGCAGCCGTACCTCAGCCAGCTGTCGTACGCCGGGGACTTCAACCCCAACCTGCTGGAGTACGGCAAGGGGACCGACGGGCACGTCTACGCCATCCCGGCGAAGAGCATCTACGCGGTGGGCCTGCACTACAACCGCGAGCTGTTCGCCCAGGCCGGCCTCGACCCCGATGACCCGCCGACCACCTGGGACGAGGTGCGGGAGTACGCCAAGAAGATCGCCGACGCCACCGGCATGGCCGGCTTCGCCCAGATGGCGGTGGACAACACCGGCGGCTGGCAGCTCGTCGTCGACACCTACGCGCGCGGCGGCCGCGTCACGTCCGAGGACGGCAAGACCGCGACCCTCACCAACGACGCGACCAAGGCGGCGCTGCAGTTCCTCAAGGACCTGCGCTGGGTCGACAACTCGATGGGCGCCAACTTCAACTACAACTGGGTGAGCATCAACCAGGCGTTCGCGGCCGGCCAGATCGGCATGTACACCTCGGGCCAGGACGTGTACACGAGCCTGGTGCAGGCCAACAACATCGACCCCGACATGTACGGGCTGACCATGATCCCGCTGGAGGGTCCCAACGCCGGTGTGCTCGGTGGCGGCACGATGGCCGCCGTTTCGGCCCGGGCCACCGAGGCCGAGAAGGCCGCCGCCATCAAGTGGATCGACTTCCACTACCTGCGCAAGTACACCAACAAGGAAGCCGCGGAGGCGAACGCGAAGATCCAGGTGGCGAGCGACCAGCCCGTGGGTACGCCGGAGCTGCCCATCTTCAGCCAGCAGCAGTACGAGCAGTACCAGGAGTGGATCGCGCCGTACGTCAACGTGCCGCTGGACCAGATGACCACGTTCACGGAGAACGTCTTCCAGGCCAAGCTCATCAACGAGCCGCCCCTGGCGACGCAGGACATCTACGCGGCGCTCGACACGGTTGTGCAGGCCGTCCTGACCGACGAGGATGCCGACATCGACGCGCTGTTGGCGGAGGCCAACGAGCGGGCGCAGCGGGCGATCGACGCGGCCAGCTGACGCCAGCGGCCCCGCGTAGCCTGCCCACGTGGTGTGGGGCCGCCTTCGCCGCCGGCGGCTCCACACCACGCCGTGACCGGTCCACCACGACGAGGAGTGACGTGCCCGATGTCCCACTCCGTAGGCGTCGCTGACGCGCGGGCTGACCGCGCCCGGCCACCGGCCAGCGACGCGGGCTTCGCACCGGCCGACCGCACGCCAGGTCGGCGTCCGGGCCGGCCGGCCCGGCGGCGCACGCCGCTGACCTGGGTCAGGCGCGGCGGCCTGAGCAACCTGGTGTTCGCGCTGCCGCTGCTGGTCGTCTTCGGGGTCTTCTCGTGGTGGCCGATCGTGCGGTCGTTCATCATGAGCTTCCAGAAGACCAACCTCGTCGCCCCGCCGAGGTGGGTCGGCTGGGAGAACTTCCACTACGTCCTCACCGACCCCGACCTGCCCATCGCGATCCGCAACACGGCGTACTTCGCGCTGCTCGCCCTCCTGTTCGGGTACCCGATCCCGCTGGTGACGGCGGTGCTCATCAGCTCGGTCCGGCGGTTCAAGGGCCTGTACTCGGTACTGGCCTATCTCCCGGTGGTCGTCCCGCCCGTGGTGGCCGTCCTGCTGTGGAAGTTCTTCTACGACGGCTCGCCCGGCGGCGTGTTCAACACCGTCCTGGGCTGGGTCGGGCTGGGCCCGTACCAGTGGTTGTCGGACCGGACGCTCGTCATGCCGGCCCTCGTACTGGAGGCGACCTGGGCCGCGGCGGGGGGAACGGTCATCATCTATCTCGCCGCGCTCATCAGCGTCCCCGGTGAGCTGTACGACGCGGCCGAGGTCGACGGGGCCGGCGTCTGGCGCAAGCTGTGGCACGTGACCCTGCCGCACCTGCGCGGCGTTCTCTACATCACCCTCATCCTGCAGATCATCGCGACCGCGCAGGTGTTCCTCGAGCCCTTCCTGTTCACCGGCGGCGGTCCGGCGAACTCGACCCTGACGATCCTGCTCATGATCTACAACTACGCGTTCGGCCGGTCCCTGGGCGGGGACTACGGCGCGGCGACGGCCCTGTCGCTCATGCTCGCCGCGTTCCTCGCCCTGCTGTCGCTGGTGTACTTCAAGCTCACGTCCCGCTGGAGCACGTCGTGACCGGACACCACTCGCGCCCCGTGGCCAGCCCGGCGACACGCGGCGAGAGCGGCTTCGCGGCGACCGCTCGCCTGTCGGCGTCGCTGCGCCGGGTCCGCCGCCGCCGAGCGTCGGCGTTCGACAGCGCGCGCGGATACCTCTCGGACCAGGACTGGCGCCGCCCCAGCGTCAGTCTCACCGTCCGGGCGCTGCACCTGATCCTGCTCGTCCTGCTCGTCATCGTCGGCGTCGGGCCGATGCTGCTGCTCGCGAAGTACGCCATCACGCCGACGCAGGACATCATCCGGACGCCGCTGGCGGTCTTCCCCAACGGAATTCGCTGGTCGAATCTGGTCGAGGCGTGGAACGACGTTCAGATCAGTAAGTATTTCCTCAATACGATCTGGCTCGCGGCCGGCTCGTGGTTCGTGCAGTTGCTCGTGGCGACCACGGGTGGCTATGTGCTGTCGGTCCTGCGCCCCGCCTGGGGCAAGGTCGTCAACGCCCTGGTCATCACGACCCTGTTCGTCCCCAGCGTCGTGCTGCTCGTCCCGCTGTACCTGACGATCCTCAACCCGCCGCTGCTGGGCACCTCGCTCATCAACAACTTCTTCGCGGTCTGGCTGCCGGCCGGGGCGAGTGCGTTCAACGTCGTCCTCATGAAGCGGTTCTTTGACAACCTGCCGCGGGAGGTGTTCGAGGCGGCCCAGATCGACGGCGCCGGTCCGTTCCGACTCTTCTGGTCCGTCGTCCTGCCGATGTCCAAGCCGATCATCGGCGTGGTGTCGGTGTTCGCGTCGATCGCGAGCTGGAAGGACTTCCTCTGGCCGATGCTCGTGCTCAAGGACCCGTCGCTGCAGCCGTTGTCGGTGCGCCTGCCCGCCATTCAGGCCCAGACGGATCTGGGTGTGTTCCTCGCGTCGCTGGCCATCTCGACGGTCATTCCGGTCGTGTTCTTCCTCATCTTCCAGCGACTGTTCCTCTCCGGCGCCGGACTCGGCGGCGCGGTCAAGGGCTGAGCTGACCCAGCCCTTGACCGCCCCCCGTCGCCGGCCGGGTCCGGTACGGACACGTCCGATCAGGACACGTGGGGTCGACCGTCCGCCGATTCGGGGCGCGCCGCCGTCCGGGCACGGAGCACCGCGACGAGACCCACGGCGGCGCAGGCGACCGCCAGGACCAGTTGCCCGACGTTCATCGCCGTCCAGACCGCCATGCCCTCCGGCCACCAGGCGATGCCAAGGCCCCCGCCGTAGGCGTAACCCATGAGCTGGACGACGGCGACCGCGCCCCCGAAGGCAGCCAGGGGCAACAGCCACCGGCGGGCCCGCAGCAGTGCGACGACCATGCCGACGATCAGGCCGAGGTGCAGGAGAGGGCCGACGCTCACCAGGCTGAGGGGGCGCAGCCACTCGGGATACGGCTCGGAATCGATCGCCCAGCGGTTGCTCTGGGCGGTCAGGAGCGCCGATGCTGGCAGGATCGCGGCCGCCGGAACGAGGTAGGCGGCGAGCCAGGCCCGGGCCGGCCGGAAGTCGCGGGGGACCAGGAACACCGCGACGACGGTCAGGCAGAGCCAGGCCTGATGCATGGTGCTGCCTTCGTACGGGAGTACCCCGGCCCACCATGTGGGTTTGAGCGTGGTCGCCACGATCAGCGCCGTGAGGCCGAACGCGTGGGCCACCCCGACGAGCGCCAGCACCCGCGCCAGCACGAGCCGGCCGAGCACCAGGCCGACGAAGGCACCGACCCACACCAGCGACAGGTGCTCCAACCAGTAGGCGACGTGGTTGGCGGGTGTCCCGAGGTCGACGTTGGCGGTCATGGCTGTCGCTATGGGGTGGGCGAAGCGACTGGTGGCTTCCAGGCTCTCGTACAGGGTGGTGAGCAGGGCGACGCCGAGCACGGTCTGGTACCAGAGCTGCGCGCGCGGTGTCGCGGGGGAACCGCTGAGCCGAAGCCGCAGGGCGAGCCACGCGACCGCGAGCCACTCGCCGACCGGCCGCCGCCGGGGTTGCTCGGCGACACTGTCCAGGTAGGCGCTCACCATGTCCTCCTCCCATCGTTGGCGGTAGTCGGCGGGCAGCAGCCTGAGCACGCGCCGGTACTGGCGCTCCGCCGGGATCACGATCCGAGCTCCGAGGGCCGCACCGCTGCCCGGTGTGCGTCGGCGGCGCGCGGGTTCGCTGGCCGTCGCGTTGGGTGGGCGAGGACCGGGGCGACGCCGGACGATCGGGCACGAAGTGCCGGCTCGACCATGAACATGCGGCGAATATAGTGGCGCCCATGATATGCGGTCAACGTCGACCCAGGTGGCGACGAGGCGTTTCGTCTCGCCGGTCCGGGTCGTCACCCGTGACCGGCGCCGGCGAGCTCCATCGCGCCCTCCGATGGCTCCGAATGTTCGGTTGAGTTTTCCGCAACTTTCTGGAAGCCTCGGTGGCCGGTACCCGCGAGCCACCCGGAGCGGCCGCCCACCGCGCCAGCCGTTCCCGGCGAGGTCGCGACGTACCGGGCGATTCCACAATGGAGGCCGCACCATGCCACCCCCCGACTCGGGCGCAGCCGCTCACGAGCGGGTCCACGCCGAGCCGTCGGACCCGGCGACCGTGGGGTCCGCCGGTGGCAACCCGTTCGCGCGCGGTCCTGACCCGACGCTCGCCAGCGTCGCCGCCGAATTCGGGCCTTTCGCCACCACCCAGCTCAGCGTGCCTCCGGGCCACGGCTTCAACGGTGGGTACGTCTACTACCCGACCGACGCCAGCCCGACGTTCGGGGCGGTCGCGATCGTGCCCGGATACACCGCCTTGTTCGCCGACGAAGAGGCCTGGATGGGACCGCGGTTGGCGTCGTTCGGGTTCGTCGTGATCGGCATCGAGACCAACAGCCGCGAGGACTGGGACCGCGCCCGCGGAGCGCAGTTGCTCGCCGCGCTGGACTACGTCACCCAGCACAGCACGGTCCGCACCCGGGTCGATTCCAGCCGTTTGGCGGTGATCGGCCACTCCATGGGCGGCGGCGGAGCGTTCGCCGCGGCCACCCGGCGTCCGTCGCTCAAGGCGGTGGTCGGGTTGGCGCCCTACTTCCCCTCGGGGGACCTCGCCACCGTACGGGTACCGACGTTGATCATCGGCGGTCAGCGCGACACGACGGTTACACCGTCCTACTTGGACGATCTGTACGCGACTCTGCCCACCCGGACGCCCAGCGCCTACCTGATGCTCGCTGACGCCGATCATCTCTTCCCGACCAGGCCGAACCCGGTCGAGATGCGGCTGCTCATTCCCTGGCTGAAGATATTCGTCGACCGCGATACCCGGTACGTCCGGTTCCTGTGCCCGTTGGCCGACCGCAGCGGGATCGCGCAGTACCGCGTGACGTGCCCGCTCGTACCGCCGGCGTAGCTCAGCCCGCACGGCGGGAGGCTCGATCCGCCTCCCTCGGTATCCGCATGGGTCCCGGGCTAACGGCGCGGGGGAGCGGTACTGCCGCGGACGACAAGCTCCGTGACGAGCTCCTGCCGTCGCGAGCGGAGCTCGACGCCGTCGGCCAGGTCCAGGATCATGCGGGCCGCGGTCGCCCCCATGTCGCGAAGGGGCTGACGGACGGTGGTCAGCGGCGGTACCAGCCACTGGTCGATCAGGTAATCGTCGTATCCGACGACGCTGAGGTCCTCGGGGATGCGCAGGCCTGCCTGGCTGGCGGCGTGGTAGACGCCGATGGCCATCCCGTCGTTGAGGGCGAAGATCGCCGTCGGTGGGTCGGGGAGCCGCAGGAGGGCCTCGGCCTGGCTCCGTCCACCCTCGATCTCGAACCGTCCGTCGCGGATGAGCGCCCGATCGACCGGTACGCCCGCGGAGTCCAGCGCCGCGCGATACCCGTCGAGGCGAGCCCGGCTGCACAGCGCCCAGCTCGGACCGGTGATGACGCCGATGCGGCGATGCCCGAGCTCGAGGAGGTGTCGGGCCGCGGAGAGACCTCCGAGCCAGTCGGTGGAGCCGACCGACAGGACATCGTCGCCGGGCACGCCGGTCGGATCGACCACGACGAACGGGATGTCGCTCTCGGCGAGCAGGGTCCGTTGCTCGGCGGACAGGTCGGAGAAGACCGGGATGACACCCATCGGCCGGCGACTGAGAACCCCCTCGATCCATTCGCGCCGGGGCGTCTGCTTGCCCTGCGACTCAGAGACCACGACCGCCAAGCGGTGCTCCTCGGCGACCCGCTCGACGCCGTTGATGATCTCGACCGGGTAGACCCCGACGAGTTCGTGGAACACCAGCTCGATCAGGGGGGACCGCCGAGTGCTCTTTCTTCTCTGGCGATACCCGTGCTCGTGCAGCACTTTGAGGACGTGCGCTCGGGTCTCGGCGGCGATGTCGGGTCGGCCGTTGACCACCTTCGACACTGTCGGCGCCGACACGCCGGCCAGCCGGGCGATCTCGGCGATCGTCGGCTGGGAGCGCGGTGTCTCGGAGCCGCTCTTCGCCACGGCAGGAGTCTAACCCGGTTCAGCCGAACGTTGATCGAAACTTTCGGCCACGCTTTTCGGGCGAGTCAGGGGTGGGCGGGTGGCCGGGCCTGATCCGCCAGATGTCCCGGCCCCGGGACCGTCCGGTCGTCCGAGGCCGCGGGCCCGGCTCGCTCGTCACCAGGTTGGGCACCAGGTCGGGGTGGACCGGCGGGGTTCGGATGGCGTGTCGCGCCGGTGGCGGGGCGGGCGGTTGTGCGGTGAGCACAGCAGCGGCGCGGGTGGGCTGGCATGAGCTGATCAACTTCGAACTTTCGCTTGAGAAGCTCGCAACTTTCTGGAAGCATAGGCGACAGCTCGAGCTGTGTTACCGCTAACATTGCTAGGCGGTAATACGGACGCCCGGGCCGGTCACGAGCTGGTGCTGGGCGTCAATGCCCGTACGGCATTGATCCGGGTCTGTGGGTCAGTCCTGGGCGTCGGCCATGCCACGTGTGGCCCCGGCGACCTCTCCCGCTCGCGGGCGGGGAGGTGGGCCAACCGTGCCCGCAGTGGGGACGCGGTTGGCCGGCCTTGCCCGGTCATGGGACTGGCCCGGCTTGATCACGGGGGCAGGCCTGGGTATCCCAGGGTCAGGCCTGGGTGGAGTGCGGCGGCTCGACGCGGCCACAGGGGGTGTGGCCGGGAGCCCCGTCCGTGCCGTGACGTCCCGGTCCGGGCCCGACTCTCCGTCCCTATCTCCGTCCCTTTTGGTTGGAGGACATGTATGACTTCTCCGATCAGTCCCCCCAGACGTCGTCTTCGAAAAGTCGCCCTCTCGGCGGCCGCCGCGGTCGCGGTGACCGTCCCAGCGCTCGTGGTCGTCAATCTCGCCGGCGCGGCGGAGGCCACGCTCGGGGCGGCGGCCGCCCAGTCCGGCCGTTACTTCGGCACGGCGGTGGCCGCGAACAAGCTCGGCGACAGCGTCTACACCACGATTCTCAATCGTGAATTCAACAGCATCACCGCCGAGAACGAGATGAAGATCGACGCCACGGAGCCGCAGCAGAACGTGTTCAACTTCGGCCCGGGCGACCAGATCGTCAACTACGGCCTGAGCCGAGGCTGGAAGGTGCGCGGCCACACCCTGGCCTGGCACTCGCAGCAGCCCCAGTGGATGCGGAACATGGAGGGCCAGGCCCTGCGCAACGCGATGCGCAACCACATCACGCAGGTGATGACCCACTACCGGGGCAAGATCTACGCGTGGGATGTGGTCAACGAGGCCTTCGAGGACGGTCCCAGCGGCGCGCGGCGGAACTCGAACCTCCAGCGCACCGGCAACGACTGGATCGAGGACGCGTTCCGCACGGCCCGGGCGGCCGACCCGGACGCCAAGCTGTGCTACAACGACTACAACATCGACGACTGGAACCACGCCAAGACGCGGGCCGTGTACAACATGGTCGCGGACTTCGTCAACCGTGGCGTGCCGATCGACTGCGTCGGGTTGCAGTCGCACTTCAACGCCCAGTCGCCCTACCCGAGCAACTACCGCACGACCCTGCAGAACTTCGCCGCCCTCGGGGTCGAGGTGCAGATCACCGAGCTGGACATCGAGGGTTCGGGCACCCAGCAGGCCAACACGTACCGGAACGTCGTCAACGACTGCCTGGCCGTGCCTCGTTGCGCCGGTATCACCGTGTGGGGCATTCGGGACAGTGACTCGTGGCGGGCCAGCGGCACCCCTCTGCTGTTCGACGGCAACGGCAACAAGAAGCCGGCCTACGACGCGGTGCTGTCGGCCCTCAACGCCGCCGGTCCGACCGGGGGACCCACCTCGAGCAACCCGCCCGGGAGCGGCAGCTGCACGGTAACCGTCACCCGGACCCAGGAGTGGGGTGACCGGTTCAATGTGAACCTGACCGTCAGTGGCTCCGACGACTGGGTCGTCAATATCCAGCTGAACGGTAACCAGACCCTGCAGAACAGCTGGAACGCCAACGTGACCGGGAGCGGCCAGAACCTCACGGCCACGCCGAACGGCAGCGGCAACACGTTCGGTATCACGGTGTACAAGAACGGCAACAACACCAACCCGACGGCGACCTGCTCGGTGCCGGGCGGGTCCGGCCCGGGGTCACCGGGTGGAACCGGCACGATCGTCAATGCCCAGTCGGGTCGGTGCATCGACGTGCCGAACTCCTCGACGAACGATGGCACCCGCGTGCAGTTGTACGACTGCCACGGCCTGACCAACCAGTCGTGGACCTACACGTCCAACAAGGAGTTCCGGATCTTCGGCAACAAGTGCCTGGACGCCGGCGGCTCCGGCAACGGCGCGGCGATCCAGATCTACACCTGCCACGGCGGGCCCAACCAGCAGTGGAACCTGAACGCCAACGGCACCATCTCCGGGGTGCAGTCGGGCCGGTGCCTCGACGTGTGGAGCACGGCCAATGGCGCGCAGGTCCAGCTGTACGACTGCCACGGACAGCCCAACCAGCAGTTCACGTTCACGGGCTCTGAGGACTCTGGCACTCCGACCACGCCGCCACCGGGCCAGTGCTCGCTGCCGTCAACGTTCCGGTGGACGTCGACGGGTCCGTTGGCCCAGCCGCGGTCGGGTTGGGTGTCGTTGAAGGACTTCAGCCACGCCTGGTACAACGGCCAGCACTTGGTCTACGCGACCACCCACGACACGGGCACGACGTGGGGTTCGATGAACTTCGGGCTGTTCAGCGACTGGTCGCAGATGGCGACGGCGCCGCAGAACCCGATGCCGTTCGCCGCGGTGGCGCCCACGCTGTTCTACTTCGCCCCGAAGAACATCTGGGTGCTGGCCTACCAGTGGGGCGGGCCCGCCTTCTCGTACCGCACGTCGACCAACCCGGCCGACGTGAACAGCTGGTCGGCTCCGCAGACGCTCTTCTCCGGAAGCATCAGCGACTCGTCGACCGGTCCGATCGACCAGGCTCTCATCGGCGATGACACCCACATGTACCTGTTCTTCGCCGGAGACAACGGTCGCATCTACCGGGCCAGCATGCCGATCGAAAACTTCCCCGGCAACTTCGGCAACACCGCGACCGTGGTCATGAGCGACTCGCAGTTCAACCTGTTCGAGGGCGTTCAGGTCTACAAGATCCAGGGCGAGAACCGGTACCTCATGCTGGTCGAGGCGATCGGCTCGCAGGGCCGCTACTTCCGCTCGTTCACGGCCACGAGCCTGAACGGGACGTGGACGCCGCTGGCCGCCACCGAGAGCAACCCGTTCGCGGGCAAGGCCAACAGTGGCGCCACGTGGACCAATGACATCAGCCACGGTGAGCTGATCCGGGTCAGCGCCGACCAGACCATGACCATCGACCCCTGCAACCTGCAGTTCCTCTACCAGGGACGGGACCCGAACTCGGGCGGCGACTACAACCTGCTGCCGTACCGGCCGGGCCTGCTGACGCTGCAACGGTAAGGCGGAGCTGAGCCGGCCTGAGCGGTAACCGCTCGTAACGGGTGGGATTGGTGCTGCTATAGCGACACCAATCCCACCCGATCACGGTTGGGCCGGGTGTCCTTGGCCCGGCACCGGGTCGGGCTCCGTCGGCACGGGGGAGGGTCGGGTTGAGAAGACGAAGGCGCCTGCGATACCGACGCTGACGGCGAGCGCGCCGATCATGACCGGATGAGCGGTGAAGTAGGCGGCCATCCGGCGGAACGCCTCCGGCTGCCACAGCACGGCGATGCCGACCCCGACGGCGAACAGGGAACACATCAGCACTCCGGCGGACGCCGTGTCCTTGGCCCGCGCCGCGAGGGGGTGGTAGCGGCCGTCGGTCGCGAGGTTCACCGTCGCCTCGATGGCGGTGTTGAACAGCTCGGCCGCCACCACGAGCGCGGTGGCCAGCATCAGCAGCGCCCACTGGGCCGGGGTCACGGTGAACCAGTCGGGCACCAGCAGGAAGCCGTACATGTAGATTGTGACGACTATATGAATACGGAGGTTGCGCTCCACGCGCACCGCCCAGTAGAGCCCGCGGAACGCGTAGCCGAAACTGCGTAGCAGAGCCTTCATTCCTCGCCTTCCCCAGCGAGCCTGGTCGTGGTGCCTCGCCGCAGCCTAGCTGCCCCACAGACAATGGGTGGGATTGATGCCGCTATAGCAGCACCGATCCCACTCAACCATGGGGCAGCGGCGAGTTTGCGGAACGAGGCGCCCCGTGCCGGCGGCTCCGGTTCGCCGCGACCCGGCATTGACGCGATGACGGCACGGGTGAGTACGATCCCGGGTGGCCGGGGCCCGGCGAGGGCTGGGCGGCTCTCGGACCGGAGGGTGCCGCGCCGGTGGCCCGACCGCAGCAAGCCGAGCAGTCAGTCGCGAGGAGAGTACGCCGTGGCCGCGGCGGTGGACTGGGCCGCGCTGGAACAGACCCTGCGGGACGCTGTGGTACGGGCGGCTCGGGCCTGGGCGGACGAGCACCCGACCGAGCAACTCGGCGTCGCTGCCCTCGCTTGTCTCTACAAGGAGACCGACGGTCCGATCTATCTGCCCATCCTGGCCCTGGTCGGCGCCGATACCTTCGCGGCCCTGCCCGGCCACCTGCGGTGGAGTGCCGCGGACTGGGAGGACTTCGATGTGGCGTGGGTCTCAGCGGACCAGGCTGCCGAATGGCAGAGCGCCCTGACCGCGTACGCCTGCTCCGGAAGCATCGAGCACTGGGAATCGACCTACGACCAGTTCATCGATCTCCTTGTACGGGTGTGTCGGCAGGCGCGGTCGGAGCTGTCAGCGAGTGGGATACCTTGCCTCGTTGTCCTGCTCGACGAGAATGATCAGTTCCAGGAATCGGTGGTGCGGCGCATCCTGACGCCCGCGGAGGTGGCGCGGTACTTCCCCTGGTACGAGGAGCGGGCGGCCGAGTTCGCGCGGGTGGCCGCATTGCCAGAGGCGGAGCAGGCGGCGTACTACGCGTCCAGGTTGGACGGTCCGCCGGGGGTGGCGGATTCGGAGCGGGCCGAGGCGGCGTTGCGCGGGCTGGGCCGGGCCGCGGTCGAGGCCCTGCTGCCATTGCTCGCTGTGGACAGTCGGGCCTACAAGGCCGCGATGCTGCTGGCCGACATCGGGCGGCCCGACGACGACGTGGTGGCCGGGCTCACCGACGCGCTGGACCGCCGGCAAGGTTCGGACCGGGAGTGGGCCGCCCGGGCCCTGTCCCGTCTCGGCCGGCTCGACATCGTGCTGGACCGCGTCGACCGGCTCCCGTCCTCGGTCGTGGTCACGGCGGTCGCGGCCCCGTACGAATCCTTCCGTGACCGCTCGGTTGCCCCACCGCGGCTGGACTACACGCCGTTGACCGAGGCCATCGAGCGGTGGCCGGAACTGGAACCCGCCCTGCGCGAGGAGCTCAAACCGGGCACGCCGTTCTGCCGCATCTCCCGGGAGGGGGTCGACGAGGCACTGGCGGGCCTCGATTCGCCGCACGGCGTCGTGCGACGGCACGCGGTGGCCGTTCTCGATGATCGAGGCCTCGGCGAGGACGTCGGCGCCCGAGTTCTGCCCCGGCTGGCCCGGGTGATCCGGAGCGACCCCGATCCGGTCGTCCGGCGGCTGGCGGTGCTGTCTCTCACCTGGTGGCGCCAGGAGGCACGTCCGTACCTCGACGCCGTCCGGGCGGCCCTGGATGATCCTGACGATAGTGTCCGGGACACCGCGGAGCACGTGTTGCTGGACGACACCATCGCGTGATCGCTCGGCCCGCCTGGAACGCCGCGACCGGGTGGGATTGCCGACGGCACGGGGTGCCCGGTGCCGGACGGCCGGTCAGGACAGGCGGCGGTAGACCGGGATCTCGTCGATCGGCACCGCCCGATTCACGACGGTGGGCCCGGCGTGCCGCTCGCCGGTTAAGTAGTCCTCCCACTCGCCCGGGGGCAGCCACACCGGCCAGTACGTCCGTCCCGGTTCGGTGACGGGCGAGACGAGCAGGTCGTCCCCGAGATACCACTGCAGCGGCCAGTCCCACACCTGCGGGTCGTGCGGGTGGTCGAAGAAGAGCGGCCGCATCAGGGGTTTGCCGGTCGCCACGCTGCGCTCTGCCTGGGCCGCCAGGTACGGCACGAGTTGTTCGCGGAGTTGGGCGAACCGGCGGAACACCGTGAGCACCTCGGGCCGGCCGGTCCGCTCGGCGATGTTCCACGGTGTCCGGTCGTTCGACGGCCTGCGGTGGTGGTTGTACTCGGAGTGGTACTGCATGATCGGGGTGAAGCAGGCCGCGGCCGCCGCCCGCAGGTACAGCTCGGGGTCGGGGATGTCACCCGAGAAGCCGGCCAGATCCCAGCCCCAGAAGAAGATGCCGCTGGCCGCGGCGGTGAGGCCGGCGATGATCGAGGACCGGAAGGCCTCCCAGGTGGAGTCCTCGTCGCCGGCCCAGTGCAGCGGGAAGGCGGCGGACCCGGTGAACCCAGCCCGGCTGAAGGTGACGGGCGGCCGCCCGGCCGAGCGCATCAGCTCGTGGTAGGCGGCGGCGTACCACACGGGGAAGAGGTTGTTGCTGGCGCTGCCCCGGGACCCATCGAAGTAGCGCAGTTCGTCACCCCAGGGGTGCTCGCCGCCATCGGTCTTAAAGCCATCGATGCCAAGTTCCTCGACGAGATACCGGCGCTTCTCCAGCCACCACCGTTTCGCCTCGGGGTTGGTCCAGTCCGGCAGCAGCGCGCCCGGGAACCACCAGCCCCGGTTGCGGTACGGGGAGCCGTCCGCCTCGCGGACCGCGTAGCCCCGCTCCGTCATGGTGGCCAGGTCGGCGGCGACCTGGCCGCTGTCGCCCCGGTCGGTCGGCACGAGCGGGATCTGCCACAGCAGCACCTTCACGCCGGCGGCGTGCAGCTCGTCGACCATCGCCTTTGGGTCGGGCCAGGCCCCGTCGGCGGGAAACTCGAAGTCCGCGAGGCGGTGCGGGGCGCCGTCGTGATGCACGGGGTAGCGGGCGTCGCGGAACGCGACGAAGGTCGATTCATCGCTCCACGCCTCGATGACGACCACGCCCAAGGGAATCTGCTCGGCGAGGCTGCGGCGCACCTCGGCCAGCACCCGGGCCTGGGTGTTCCACTCGTTGCCGCTCATCCAGGGCCGGAACACCCACGACGGCGGCGGAGTCGGTTGGCCCGTCTCGGTCAGGAACTGCCGCAGGACCTCGGCCGGCTCGCCGGCGTAGAGCCGCAGCGTCAGTCGGCCGTCGCCCGCGCCGCCGTCGCCGCCCTCCGGGCCCACGGCCGCCTCGACAATGATCCGGTCGGGCCGGGACGCGCCCACGTCGTACCAGGTGCGGTGGCTGGTGACGACGTGGAAGCCCCAGCTGCGCGTGCGACCGATCACGATGGCGAACGGCACGGGGAGGTACGTCCGGTGGCCCTGGCCCTTGTACTGCTCGAACACCCGGGCGTCGAGCACCTCGCCCCGCTGGTCGAGCGCGTGGTAGCGCTCGCCGAAGCCGACCACGTGCTCGTCGTCGGCCAGCCGGAGGGCGAACCGCACGCGCCGCGGGCCGTCGCTGGCGACCAGGCACTCGATGCTGTCGCGGTCCAGCACGTCGACGCCGTCCGGGCCGATCAGCCGGATCCGGTCGCCGCCCGGCTGCCACGACACCGGCCGGACCGCCACCGCATCGGTGCTGGTCTCTTCCCCGGCGGACGTCCGGCCGACGACGGTGTACGTGTCGTCGTCGATGGCCGTCGCCCGCGCGACCCAGACCGTCCGGTCGCCCGGCCCCGCCGTCGTCGTCGCGGCCGCGGTGAGGTGGCCGCTCGCGCCGGCCCGGGGCGCGGGGGGTGGACCGACATCGATGGTGAGCGTGGCCGGATCGGTTCGCTCGGCCACGATCTCGGCGCCACTACCGAACCGGACCCGGACCTCGGTCACGCCGGGGTCGGCCAGGACCCGGATCTCGTAGTCGCTGCCCCGCAGCGGATCCACCGGGACCCGCTGGTCGAGGTCGTACCGGTACGGGTGCCCGCTCCCGGTTGGACGGTGGCTGAGGGTGGCGCTCACGGGGCCAGCTCCAACGCGAGGGTGACGAACATGGCGTGCGACCACAGCAGCGGGGTGGCGACCGGCCCCCACCGCTTGGTCCATTCGGCGATGTACTCCGGTCGCTGGGCGGCGTGGCTGACCTGCTCTGGCAGGTATCCCTCCGGGGTGGCCTGCGCGGCCACCCACTCCAGCCGCCGCTGGGCCTCGGTCCGGCGGCCGATGCGGACCTCGTACCAACCGAGCCAGGCGGTGAGGATCAACCACTCGCCGCCCCCGTAGAACGTGTCGCCGAGGTAGCGGTAGACGCCCTCCCGCGCCAACTGGTCGCGGATCTGCTCGTACGTCCGGGCGGCCACAGGACCGGTCGGATCGACGACCTCGAAGGGCACCAGGCAGGCCAGCAGGCTGCCGTCGACCTCCGTGCCGTCCAGCCACCGGACGAGGTGGCCGTTCGCGGTGCCCGGCCCGGCGATGAGCGCGTCGAGCTCGGCCACCCGGGAACGGGCCGCCGCTTGTCGCTCACCGTCGAGCAGACCGTCGGTCGTCTCGGTGGCCTGCGCCACGGCGAGCAGGCCCGTCCGCACCGCGGCGAGGGTGGCGACGTGCCGGTGCTCGGGATGTTCCTCCCACCAGTTGTAGCAGGGACGATCGCCGAAGGTCACCAGATAGTCCACTGTGGACTGGATGGCCCGCTGGTAGGGGGCGAGCGGGCGTTGGTGCCGGTTCGCGTGGGTGACCAGGGCCCACAGCCAGGTGCCGTAGCCGTCCAGCTGGAAGTCCCACCAGGGCTCGTTCCCCTCGTCACCGTCCAGCGTGTACCGGGTCGGCAGCATCACGTCCGCCGGGATCGTCTCGCCCCGGCCGGCCCGGGCGACCAGGTCGGCGATCCGGTCGGCCCGGGCCTCGATGGTGCGGGCGCACCAGCCAAAGAACCGGTCGGCGCTCTCCGGCCGCCCGGCCCGGCTCATCGCGTCGGCGATGAACGAGCCGTCGCGCAGCCAGCTGTAGCGGTAGACGGGATAGGTGGGGCTGGCCGGATAGGCCCCGGACGGATGCTGATGCTTCTCGATGAGCGCGAGGCTCGACGCGACGAGCGGGTGCAGGCCGGGTCGGGCAGCGATCGGCAAGGAATCCTCCATGGTTCGATGGTCGGGGTCGTCCCGCGGGCGGCCGCCGGTGGGCTTTCGCCCGCGTGGACGTGGGTGCGGCTGGCCGCCGGCCGGCCGCACCCACCGGATCACGACAGGTTACGAGAGGAGGGCGTTGACTTCGTCGGCCGCCTCGTCCAGGGCCTCCTGGATGGAGACCTCCCCGGTGGCGGCCTTCTGCAGCGCCTGGGTGACGATGTCCTGCATCTTCGACTGCTGTTCCTTGATCACGGGCGGGAGCGCGATGTTCTCCAGTGCGTCGAAGACCGCCTGACGGTTGGCCGGGGGTGTCTGCTTCAGGTAGGTGTCGAAGGCGGCCGGGTCGTTGACGGCCGGAAGTTCCCAGTTGGAGGCGAGTCGCGTCTCGACGGTCTTCGCCGACGTGCTGAGGAACCGGACCCACTTCCAGGCGGCGGTCGCCTTACGGGTCTGGGCCGAGACCGCGGTCGCGTTCATGAACACCGCGTTGGCCTTGGTGGTGTTGCCGGGCTCGGTGACGATGTCGAAGTCGAGGCCCTCCGTGGCGGCCAGGCCGGCGATCTGCCAGATGCCGTTGTGCCACATGGCCAGCTTGCCCGACTTGAACAGGGCGGTGTCGTAGTCCGCCGTTCCGCCGATCTCAGCCAGCGTGGGCTGCACGGCGCCGGGCTTGCGGAGCAGCCACTCGGCCGCCTCGACGCCCTTGGCGTCGTTGAACGTCGCCCGCTTGCCGTCCGGGGACAGGAACGAGCCGCCGTTCTGGGCCAGCACCTTGTAGAACTCGTGGAACGTCACCGGCTGGAAGTCGCCGTAGATGCCGTTGTCGCGGTCGGTCAGCCGCTGCGCGGCCTCCCACTCGTCCTCCCACGTCCAGTCGGCCGTCGGGTAGTCGAGCCCGGCCGCGTCGAAGAGGGCCTTGTTGTAGAAGAGCACGACCGTGGAGAACGTCGACGGCATCGCGTACAGCTGGCCGTCGAGGGTGAACGCCTCGAGCGCCTTCGGGTAGACCCGGCTCGGGTCGTAGTCGCTGTCGGCCTGGGCCAGGTCGTCGAGGGGGAGCAACGCACCCGAGCGCGCGTAGGTCACGAAGTTCTCGTAGTTGAGCTCGAACGTGTCGGGCGCCGTGCCGCCCGCGACCGCGGTCTGCAGCTTGGTGAAGTAGTCGGTGAAGGCGGCCGTCTGCACCTCGACGGTGATGCCCGGGTTCTGCCGCTCGAACTCGGCCTTGATGGCCTCGAGGTCCGCGAGGTGGTCGGGCGCGGCGGAGAAGGTGAAGTAGGTGATCTTGCCGGTGGCGTCGTCGTCGCCACTCGGCTCCGCGCCGCCACAGGCGGCCAGCAGCGTCGTGGCGGCCATCGCCATGGCGCTCGCGGCCAGGCGCCGCCGTCGGATGGTCATATCGTTCTCCTTCAATGAGAATGGTGGGTGGGTGAGGGGGTCGGTGGCGATGGTGGGTGGGTCGTGGTGGGGGAGTCGGTCAGGACTTGAGCCCGGTGAACGTGACGCCCCGCACCACGTACCGCTGGGCGAAGACGTAGAGGGCCAGCACCGGGATGACCGAGATGGTCGACCCGGCCATGACCACGTTCCAGTCGGTGCTGTACCGGCCCTGCAGCAGGGACAGTCCGACCGGGAGCGTCATGTGGGCCTCGGTCTGGGTGATGACCAGCGGCCACAGGAAGGCGTTCCAACTGGACATGAAGGCGAAGACCGCGAACGTCGCCAGCGCCGGTGCCACCAGCGGGAGCAGCACCTGGGCGAACACCCGGAAGGACCCGGCGCCGTCGATGTAGGCGGCCTCATCCAGTTCCTTGGGCAGGGCCAGGAACGCCTGACGGAGCATGAACACCCCGAAGCTGGAGACCAGCGTGGGCAGCAGCAGGCCCAGGTAGGTGTCGACCAACCCGAGGTACCGCATTTCGATGAACAGCGGGACGATGATCACCTGCATCGGGATCATCATCGTCGCCAGGTAGAGCACGAACAGCGCGTTGCGGCCGGGAAAGCGCAGCCGGCTGAACGCGTACGCCGCGGTGGCGCTGGTGGCGAGCTGGACCAGCGTGGAGACGGCCGCGACCCCGAGGCTGTTGGCCGCGAAGCGCCAGAAGGGGAACGCGTCGTTGAGCCGCTGGTACGGATCGACGGTGATCGGGTCGGGCAGCAGCGGCGCGTCCACCTGGGCCAGCTGGGCATCGCTGGTGAGCGAGGTCACCACCATCCAGGCGAAGGGCCCGACCATGGCGAGGGCACCGAGGCCGAGAACCGCGTACCGCCCGATGGTCGTGGTCAGGCGGATCGGGCTGATCCGTCGCCGAGCCACTGGGGTCCGCTGCTCAGCCATAGTGCACCCACCTGCGCTGGAGTCGGAGCTGGACGAGCGTGACCAGCAGGATGATCACGAAGAGCACGAGGCTCATGGCCGAGGCGTACCCGATCCGACCGTACGAGAACGCGTACTTGACGATCTGCTCCACGACGACCGTCGAGGCGCCGGCGGGGCCGCCCTCGGTCATGACCCACACCTGATCGAAGACCTGAAAGCCGTTGATCAGGCTGATCACGATGACGAAGAACAGGGACGGCGACAGCAGCGGCAGGACGACGCTGCGGAGCGTGCGCCACCAGCCTGCTCCGTCGATCTGGGCGGCCTCGCGCAGCTCGCCCGGAATGGCCTGCAGGCCGGCCAGCAGGAGGACGGCGACGAAGCCGACGTCCTTCCAGACCGACGCCAGGACCACCGAGGGGATCGCCCAGTCGGGATCGGTCCACCAGCCCGGCCCCGGCAGGCCGAGCATCTCGAGGAACCGGTTGACCGCGCCAACGGCCGGGTTGAGCAGCCACTTCCACAGCAGCGAGACCGCGACCCAGCTGGTGACGACCGGGAGGAAGAACATGGCCCGGAACAGGGTCATCGCGGGCAGGTGCGCGTCGAGCAGCAGCGCCACCGCGAGCCCGAAGACCAGCACCAGCGCGAGGTACCCGACCAGGTACGCGACGGTGTGCCCGAGCGCGGCGTGGAAGTCGTCGTCGGTCGCGAGCTCGCGGTAGTTGTCCAGCCCGGTGTAGCTGGGACGCCCGAGGAGGTTCCAGTCCTGCAGGCTCATCCAGGCCGTGCCGAGCATCGGCCCGATCCAGAACGCCAGCAGCAGCACGAGGCTGGGCGCGAGGAACGCCAGTGCGGTTGCTGCCGTGCGCCACCGGCGCCGACGGCGCGGCCGGGGGCTCCGCGGAGCGGTCGCCGGGGCCCGGCGGCCGGCCGCGGTGGCTGGGGTCACGAGGGTGCTCATGAGGTCGCCTCCGTGGCCGCGAAGGCGCCCAGGCGAGCCCGCACGCTGTCGGAGTGCGGCTCGGCGTCCATAGTGAACGGTGCCCGCAGCACCAGGGCGGCGGCGCCGAGCGCCCACTTGGCGTCGTCCCAGGGATCGACGTGCACGCTGATCGCGCCCGCCATGGCGGGCAGCAGGCCGGCGTTGAAGGTCGAGAAGAACCCGTCCGCCAGGTGGGGCCAGGCGAGCGTTCCCTCGCCGCTGACCAGCACCGCCTCGGGGTCGAGCACCGTGGCCAACCCCGCCACGACCGTGCCGAGGCGGGCGCCGGCCGCCCGGTAGATCGCCCGGGCCCGCTGGTCGCCACCGTCGGCCGCGGCCCGCAGGTCCGCCGGCCCGGCGTCCGGGCCGAGCACGCCGGCTTGCTGCGCCCGACTGACCAGGGCCGCGTCGCTCACGAAGGTCTCCAGGCAGCCGCGTTTGCCGCAGTGGCAGGCCGGCCCCTCGGGGTCGACGGGAAGGTGCCCGAGTTCGCCGGCGGCCCCGTGCCCGCCGCGGCGCAGGTCGCCGCCGCAGACGATGGCCGCCCCGACGCCGCGGCCGAGGGTCACCGTGAGGAAGTCCCGGTAGGAGCGGCCCAGTCCGTAGAGGTGCTCATAGGCGGCGAGGGTGTTGACGTCGTTGTCGACCAGCACCGGTACGCCCAGGAGCGTGGCCAGGTAGTCCCGCAGGGGCATGTTGCGCCAGCCCAGCAGCGGGGCCTGGACGAGGTCGGTGCGGGAGTCGACGAAGCCCGGTACGCCGAGCCCCACGCCGAGCAGGCGCGGCTTGCCGGCCGCGGCGATCTGCGGCGTGAGCAGCGCGGCCAGGCCGTCGAAAGGATTGGCCGCGATCGGATCGAAGGGAGCCGAGAACGTGTCCAGCACGGTGCCGTCGAGGTCGGCGCGCACGCCGGTCACCTGGCCGGCGGCCACCTTCACCCCGATCGCGCTGGCGGCCGGCCCGATCACGGCGAGCAGCTCGCTCGGCCGCCCGCCGCGCGAGGCCGCCTCCTCGACCGGGCCGATCACGCCGGCCTCGATCAGCGAGCGGGTCACCGCGGTGACGGTCGGCGGGCTGAGGCCCAGCCGTCGGGCGATCTCGGCCCGCGAGATCGGGCCCTCGCGGTTGACCAACGCCAGCACCGCCACCCGGTTGACGTCGCGCATCCGCTGGCCGGACGTCGCCCCTGCCACGGTCACTCCTTCGGGATATGAATTCGGTGTCCGAACAAAGTGCCCGAAGTCTGTCTGGCTGTCAAGATGCGCGGTGGCATGGTCACGTGGTCAGGAGCGCCACCACCGTTACTGGTGGTGGTCGGGTCATTACGACGCGACGCACCGCCTCAGGGCGGCGCGGTCGGCCTGGCGGGCCCGGCCCCGGACCATGACCCGAGCATCCAGCGACCACAATCGAGCGACGGTCATCGAGCGTTGACGATCTAGGTGCCTCGTCGCCTCGTCCCGTTGCGGCGACGTCGCGCGATCCGGCGGCGGATGCTCGACGCCCTCAGCCGGCGCCTCTGACCACCGGAGCGTTGGCCGCGCTGTTCCCGGAGCTGGACCGGACGACGGTCCTGCAGCACCTCCGAGTCCTCGAGCGCGCCGGACTCGTCATCGGCCGTAAGGTCGGGCGTGAGCGCCACCTCTACCTCGCGCCGCTGCCCAGCAAGCGGATCTACGACCGGTGGATCAGCGAGTACGCCCGGGCCGCGGTCGATCTCCTCGACCCGCCTGGACAAAGGCGAACCGTCCCGCCGTCCCGGCCCGGATATCAAGGGAGGAATTCCGGATAACGAAGAATCCCGGGAGAACGCGTGACGGGGTCGAGCCACTGGCCCGGGTTCATTCCGTCCCGGATGTGGTGCTGTGGCTGGGTGCGACCCTCCAGATAGGAGAGTCCGGGTGCGGTGACGACACCCGGACCTCCTCCTCCGGTACGCGAACCCGTTACGCCTGCTGGGGGATGTCGATGACCACCTTGCCGGGGACGCGGCGGGCGAACAGCTCCGCGGCGGCGTCCGCCAGGCGGTCCCAGGGGCCGCGCCAGCCGATCTCGGGGGAGAGCTCGCCCCTGCGCACCAGGTCCAGCAGGATCGCCAGGTCGGGCCCGACGTTCGCCGAGTCCCCGAAGGACTGCAGGGTGCGGGCCGGGCCAGGGAAGAAGGTCGAGAGCACGGGGAACATCGCCGGTTGGCCGCTGGCCCAGCCGATGCTCTGCAGGGTGCCACCGGGGCGCAGCAGTCCCCACGCGGTGACGAGATGGTCGCCCCCGACGGTCTCCAGGACGACGTCCACCGGTTCGAGACCGGTCAGGCCGACGACGACCTCGTGCGCGCCCAACCGGATCAGGCCGTCGGCTCGCGCCGGTGAGCCGACCGAGGCGATGACGTAGGCGCCGCCCCGCCGGGCGAGTTGAACGGCGAAGCGTCCGACCCCGCCCGACGCTCCGGTGATCAACACTCGTCGGCCGAGCAGGGGCCCGGACGCCCGTAGGGCACGGAGCGCGGTCATGCCGGCCATCGGCAACGCGGCGGCGCCAGCAAGGTCTACATCGGACGGTACCTCGGCCAGGTCGCTCGTGGCGATCGCCACGCGCTGCGCCCACGCCCCCGGCCCGAAGCCCGCCACCCGGGTACCCACGGGAGGCCCGGAGCCGTCCGCGGCGGCCGCCACCACGACTCCGGCCGCGTCGAAACCGAGGATCGTCCCAGGTTCGCGCTGGTCCAGATAGCGCAGGTCGCCGAAGTTCGCCGAGGCGTGTGCGACCGCGACCAGTGCCTGGTCGGCCCGGGGCACCGGCTCGGGCACCTCGGCCCGCCGTATGCCTGAGGGCGAGTCGGGATCGCGCACCAGCGCCCACATGTGCATCCCCTCCGTTTTCGTAACCGGACCAACAGTCCGCATCTGCTCCGGCTAGTATACGGACTGTCGGTCCGGATCATCGGGAGCCAGTCGTGAGCGGTCAGCGACCCGAACGCGCGGACGCGGCTCGCAACCGCGCCGCCATCCTGCGCGCCACGGAGCAGCTGCTCGCCGAGGTGGGGCCCGATGGCGTGACGCTGGACCGCGTGGCCGCCCGAGCCGGGGTCGGCAAGGGCACCGTGTTTCGTCGCTTCGGGAGCCGGACCGGGCTGTTTCAGGAGCTCCTCGCCGAGCAGGCCGCCCGGATCCTGACCGCCATCGACGGTGACCGGCCCCCGCTCGGTCGCGACGGCAGCCCGCCACAGCGCCTGTTCGCCTTCCTGGACGAGCTGGTCGACCTCGCCTGTCGCAACATCGCGTTGATCGCCGCGCACGAGCAGGCCTGCGCCAACGACCGGCTCGCCGACCCTACCTACCAGCGCTGGCACGCGCACCTGCGCGGCCTGCTGGCGGAACTCGCTCCCCAACGCGACGCCGACTTCCTGGCCCACATGCTGTTGAGCTGCTTCGACGGGGAGCTGGTGCGCCGCGTCCTCGCTCACGGCGGCCGCGCACGCCTGCGCGCCAACGTCCGGGCGCTGGCCGCGGCCCTGGTCGGCGCCCAGACCGGCGTTGATACGGTCAACCATCGAAGGGGCGCCAAGGCCTGATCATCGGTTGACCATCCACAAGGGACTGCCCTGCGCTGGCCGCCGCCGACGTGGGGGCGGCCAGCGACGCGGCTACCCGTCCGGACGGGACGCGGGCGCCGCCGTAGCCCACGTCAGGGTGCACCGGGGGCTCGGCCTGCACCGCGGTCGCGGTGGCTTCGGCCTACGCCATGCCGATACGGGCGGCCAGTTGTCCATTGTGGATTGCGTGACCACCATGCCCGATGCGTGGGCTCAACGCCGGATCACGAGGTAACGGCAGGGTCGAAGTTGTGTCCATCCACAGTGAATACCGTCACAGCGTGGCCGTGACCTTGGACAGGTCGCGAGGGGAGTCGGGATTCTCGCCGCGAGCAAGGGACAGGGCCAGAGCCAGGCGCTGCAGAGGCAGGATGTCGAGCAGCGGTGCGTGACGTTCGTCGACGTCCGGGCTCGGCACGTGCAGGGCCCCGGGCACCTTGGTGGGCCCGACGACCACCAGATCCGCCCGGCGCCGGGCCACGGTCGCCAGCACGTCACGCATCGACGCGCCCGCTGGTCCGGAACCGACGACCGCGAGGACCGGCACGTCCGTGTCGGTCATCGCGACCGGGCCGTGCAGGAGGTCGGCGCCGGAGAAGGACAGGGCCGCGAGGTACGAGGTCTCCATCAGCTTGAGCGCCGCCTCCCGAGCCGTCGGGTAGGCGTAGCCCCGGCCCGTGGTGACGAGCTGGCTGGCGAAGCGGTACCGGTCGGCGAGCTCGATCACCGTGTCGTCGGCCAGGGTCGCGGCGGCGAGGGGCGGCAGCGCCCGCAGCGCCCGCTCCTCCTGCGCCGACAGCGAGCCGTCGCCGGTCCGGATGCCCTCGACCAGCAGGGCGAGGGTCAGCAGTTGGGCGGTGTACGTCTTCGTGGCCGCCACCGCGCGCTCGGGGCCGGCGGCGATGTCCAGGCTCAGCTCCGCGACGTTGGCGAGCACGGAGTCGGGCGCGTTGGTGACGGCGAGCGTGGTCGCTCCCTGCTCGCGGGCGACCCGGATCACGCTCGCCAGGTCAGGTGAGCCGCCGCTCTGTGAGACGGCGATGACGAGGCAGTGCCGCAGGTCCGGGCGAGCTCCGTAGACGGTGATCGTCGACGGGGACACCAGCCCGGCCGGAATGTTGAGTCGTATCTCGGTGAGGTACGCGCCGTAGAGGGCGGCGTGGTCGGAGGTTCCCCGAGCGGCGAGCAACACGTGCCGGGGCCGGCGCCGGGCGATCTCCCGGGCGACCTCGGCCACCCGTTCCCGCTCGTCCAGCAGTCGCTCGTACATCGCCGGCTGTTCGGCGATGTCCGCCCTCATCCCAGAGCCGTGGTCACTCATGCCCCAACCATCCCCACTGCGAACACGAACATACCGCGCCCTGCGTTGGACACCGTCGCTCTTCCTCCACCCAGGACCGACCGATCACGTTGCCAGCGCCGCCTCGATGCGGGCCAGGACGGCGGTGACCTGGGCCCCGAACCGCACGTCGCACAGGTGGGGCGAACCGCCGGCCTCGACCTCGTCGGCGAGGCGGCGGGCCGCCGTCGCCAGGGCGGCGACGGAGCCGACCTGTGACGGGGGCATCGTGCTGGCGCCCGCCGCTCCCCAGAGCGTGAGGTCGACGAGATCGAAGCCCGCCGGTGCCTGGATCGTCAACGTCGCCGAGCTGGTGGCGCCCGCCTCGTGGGCGAGGAGCACATGCACGAGGTCGCCCTGGCCGCGCAGGGCTGTCACCGCCGTGACCGGGCCGAGGATGGGCAGCAACAGGGAGAGGACGTGTGGCCCGACATCCCACAACGCCCCGTGTCGCTGGCGCCACAGGGATCCGGCGTAGGGGCTGCCCGGCCGGGAGAGGGCGGAGGTGATCCATCGCACGGAGGCGGCCGTCCACCGGTTCCGGCTGACCGTGGAGAGCCACCGCACTGGCTCCGGCTGGAAGTGGCACTTGAAGAAGACCAGCGACCGGACGCCGGCCCGGTCGACGGTGTCGACGAGCGCGTCCGCCTCCGCCACCGTCAGCGCGACCGGCTTTTCCAGCAGGAGGTGTCGGCCCGCGGCGGCGGCCCGCTGGGCGAGGGGCGCCTGCACGTCGGGTGGCACGGAGAAGGCGACCGCATCGCAGGCCTCGACGAGGGAATCGAAATCAGAAAAGGCCACCACCTGTGACCGGGCCGCGATAGCCGCGGCCGCATCGCGGTTACGCCCCCAGACGCCGACGAGCTCCACGCCCGGCGTGCTGCTCAAGGCCGGGGCATGGGCCGTGGCCGCCCAGTGGCCCGTGCCGACCAGTCCGAACTTCACCGGTCATTCCCTTACGTGAGACGCTTTCGTTACTTGACTCTATAATTCGTTCGCCGTAGAAAAGAACGGTGCCTCACCCGACGAGCCCCGTGAGCCGCGATCGAGCCAAGGAGATCAAGCGGCACTCGGTGATCTCGGCCGCGCGACGGGTGAGGGTGCTGTCGCGCGCCGAGCTGACCGAGCTCACCGGGCTCAGCCCGGCGACGCTGACGCCGCTGGTGCGGGACCTGATCGCCGAGGGTTATCTCATCGAGCGCGGGCGCCGGGCGTCGCGGTCCGGCCGGCCCCGGACGTTGCTCGAGTTCAATGCAGGGGCGGAGCTCGTCGCGGCGGTCTCCCTGGAGCCGTCGCGCATCAGCTGCGAGATCGCCGACAGCGACGGAAAGGTGGTCGCACACGGCAAGGCCCGCCTGCGCGGGGACGTCGTCGCCACGGTGTGCCGGTTCGTGCCCGAGCTCGTCGGTGACGCGTTACCGAAGCTCCGCGGCGTCGCCATCGCCGTCCCGGGCGTCTACTCCGGCGGTGCGGTCAGGCTCGCGCCGTCGGTGGGCCTGCACGACGGTGAGCCGCTGGGCGCCTCGGTTCAGGCGGCCCTGGGCGTACCGGTCGTGGTGGACAACGACGTGAACCTCATGGCGGCCGGCGAGCATGCCGCGGGCGCGGGCAGCGACGTGACCGACCTGTTGCTGCTGCACGTGGCCGACGGCATCGGCGCCGGCCTCGTGCTCGACGGCAAGGTGCGGCGTGGGGCCTCGGGAGCGGCGGGCGAGGTCGGGTTCATGCCGCTCGAGCCCGGTGCCACCGGGCGGGACGGCATCGGGCCGTTCGAGGCGCGGTGGTCGGCGAAGGCGATCGCCGATCGGGTGGTCGCACTGCGGCCGGGCCGGCGTCCCACCTCACCTGTCCGTTCATTGATTGAACTGAGTAAATCAAACCGGGCCGCGGCCGCCTACCTGAACGAGGTGCTGGTGGCCTGGGCCCGGCTCATCACCTCAATCGTGTGCGTGATCGACCCGGGCCGGGTCGTGCTCAGCGGGGCGGCGGCCGACCTGGACGACACCGCATTGCAGACGCTCGAGTCCCTGGTTTCTCAGGCCGCGCCAACCGCGGTCGAGGTTCGCCGGGCCGTCCTGGGTGACGGCGCGGTCCTGCATGGGGCGGTGAGCTACGCGCTCGCCGCGGCGGCGGCCTCGGCCACCGCCATTACTGGCATTTGAAGACACAACCTGTGGAGGTAACCCCTCATGAAGCGTCGTCTGGCGCTAGCCGTGGCATTCGCCACGATGATTGCGGGCGTGGCCGCCTGCAGCAGCGAGGAGAGCGGCGGCGACTCGACCGTCGATAGCCTTGTCATCTACACGGCCCGCGACTCCAAGATCGCCGAGTACGTGGTCGAGGAGTTCACCAAGGCCTACCCGGAGTACGAGGGCAAGGTCGAGGTGCTGACCATGGGCGCTCAGGAGATCCTCGAGCGGGTGCGGGCGGAGAAGGCGAACCCGCAGGGCGACGTCTGGTGGGGCGGCACCCAGCAGGCGCTCGCGGCCGGGGCCGACGAGGGCCTGCTGGAGGCGTGGGAGCCCGAGTTCGCCGCCGGCATGGACCCCGCGTTCAAGGACCCGCAGAACCGCTGGTTCGGCGAGATCCTGCTGCCCGAGGTCATCATGTACAACTCGGACGCTCTCACCCCCGAGCAGGCGCCGAAGGACTGGGACGACCTGATCACGCCGGAGTGGGCCGACAAGATCATCATTCGCGACGTCCCGGCCTCCGGCACGATGCGATCCATCTACTCCGCGATGATCCAGCGGCTCTCGCCGGACGGCAGCAACCCGGAGCCGGGCTACGAGTGGCTGCGCAAGCTCGACGCCAACACCGTCGAGTACGCCGCGAACCCGTCCGACCTCTACCTGAAGATGTCGCGCCAGCAGGGCATCGTCAGCCTGTGGAACCTGCAGGACATCCTGCTGCAGGCCAACCAGTCGAACATGCCCTTCGACTACGTGATGCCGGCGTCGGGGGCCCCGGTCCTGGTCGACGGCCTCGCCGTCATCAAGGGCGGCAACACCACCGGCGCGCAGCAGTTCATCGAGTTCCTCTTCACCGACGAGCTGCGCGCGACGCTGGCGCGGGACTACTTCCAGATCCCGGCGATCGAGATCTCCTCGGAGCCGGAGTGGCTGGCTAACCTCGACCTCAAGGTCATGGACGTCGACTGGGAGGTCATCGGCGCCCACGAGGCCGAGTGGATCGAGTACTGGAACACGGAGATCAAGAACAAGGGCTGACGTCGACGCCGCCGGGCGTGGCCGCAGGCCGCGCCCGGCGGCCAACCGACGGCGCGAGCACGGAAAGAAGCCGGCCATGGTTGGTGTGACGCTGGAGTCGGTGAGCAAGAGCTTTGGTGCCGGTGCTCCCGTGGTGGACTCGGTCGACCTGAGCATCGACCCGGGTGAGTTCTTCACCCTGCTCGGGCCAAGTGGTTGCGGCAAGACCACGACGCTGCGCATGATCGCGGGCTTCTACTACCCGACGACGGGGCGCATCCGGTTCGGCACCGAGGACGTGACCCGGCGACCGCCGAACAAGCGCGACACCGGCATGGTGTTCCAGAACTACGCTCTGTTTCCCCACATGACCGTGGCCCAGAACGTCGGGTACGGGCTCAAGGTGCGCAAGGTCGGGCGGGCCGAGGCCCGGCGGCGCATCGAGGAGGCGCTCGAGCAGGTGCACCTGGCCGGCTACGGCTCCCGTCGCATCGACCAGCTCTCCGGCGGCCAGCAGCAACGGGTCGCCCTGGCTCGAGCGCTGGTCATCCGGCCGCGGACGCTCCTGCTCGACGAGCCACTGTCCAATCTGGATGCCAAGCTCCGGGAGGAGACCCGGGCCGAGATCCGGCGCATCCAGCGTGAGGCGGGCATCACGTCCATCTACGTCACCCACGACCAGGCCGAGGCGATGGCCATGTCGGACCGCATCGCCGTCATGGAGTCGGGTCGGGTGCAGCAGGTCGGCACGCCTCAGGAGATTTACTACCGTCCGGCGACGGTGTTCGTCGCCCGCTTCATCGGGCGCAGCAACGTGCTGTCGATGCCGGTCGTCTCCGCGGGCCCCACGAGCGTCGAGGTGCAGCTGCCGGGCGCCGGCACGGCGACCGTCGCCGCCCCGGCCGACCACGGCCTGCGTGCCTCGGACGCCGCGCTGGTGTCGCTGCGACCCGAGCACGTGGCACTGGCCAGCCCCGACGACCCCGACGCGGTCGTCGGCCGAGTGACCAATGTGGAGTTCGTTGGCATGGCCACGAACCTGACCGTCGACGTGGCCGGGCAGCCGATCATGGTCTCGGCGGTGGAGGTGCCGGGTCGCCCGACGATCGGTGACCGGGTCGGCCTGCGGATGCCGGTCGCGCGCATGTGGGTTGTGAAGCCATGAGCGTCACGACCATCGCCAGCGCACCGCCCGGGCCGTCCGCGACCGGCGTCGACGAGGGGCGGCGCCAGCCGAGCCGATGGGATCGGCTCCGTGTCCGCCTGATGGGCGACCAGGGCTGGTTCCCGTACCTGCTCGTGCTTCCCTTGGCGCTCGTGCTGTGGGGCTACGTCGTGCAGCCCATGCTCGCGACGTTCGCCGAGAGCGGCCGGGGCGAGGGCGTCGAGAACTACCTCGCGTTCCTCCGCGGCTCCGGCGTCGCCCGCAGCGCGCTGCTCACCTCCCTCGGCATCTCGGCCGCGAGCGTCGTGCTCTGCGGGGTCGTGGGAGTGTCGATGGCGTTCCTGCTTCGTCGCTTCTCGTTCCCCGGGCGTCGGCTCATCGAGGCCGTCATCCTGGTCCCGGCCGCGCTGCCGCCGCTCATCGGCGCGATCTCGTTCCAGCTGCTCTACAGCGAGACCGGGATCGTGCCCCGTGGCCTGCAGCGCCTCTTCGGCACCGAGTCCCCCGTCCTCGCCTTCGACGGGATCGCGGGCGTGCTGCTGGTGCACACGTTCACGATGTACCCGTTCTTCTATCTGGCCGCCTCGGCTGCGATCACCGGCCTGGACCCGTCGCTCGAGGAGGCCGCCTACAACCTGGGGGCGAGCCGAATGCGGGTCTGGCGGACCGTGCTGCTGCCGATGCTGACCCCGGCGCTGGTCTCCGCCTCGCTGTTGGTCTTCATGACGTCACTCGCCTCGTACACGGCGCCGCTCATGTTCGGCGTCGACCGGACGATGACGATGCAGATCTACATCAACCGGACCAACGGCAACCTCCCCATGGCGTCCACCTACGCCTCCGTGCTCGGGGTGGTGTCCCTGCTCTTCCTGCTGGGCATGCGGTGGTACGAGGGCCGGCGCAGCTACCGCACGGTCTCGAAGGGCACGAGCCACCGGCGTGAGGTGCGCAGTCGGCTGGGCCGCTGGCTCGCCCTGGCGGGGTCGCTCGTCTGCACGGTCGTGCTGCTCGCCCCGGTCGCGACCATCGCCCTGGTCGCCTTCTCCGTCAACGGGTCCTGGACGGTCCAGGTCCTTCCGACGGAGTACACCGTGCAGAACTTCGTCGAGATATTCACCGAGCCCCGGTCGCTGCGGCCGATTCTCAACTCGCTCCAGATGAGCCTGCTGGCCACCGTCGGCTGCGTCGTGGTCGGTGTGCTGACCGCGTACGCGGTACGGCGGCTCCAGTTCTTCGGTCGCGGCCTGCTCGACCTCGCCGTGATGCTGGCCTGGGCGCTGCCCGGGACCGTCGTCGCGATCAACCTCATCGCCGGCTTCAGCACCGGCAACGCGTTCAGCTTCGGTCAGGTCCTGATCGGGACCTTCTGGATCCTGCCGCTGGCCTACTTCGTGCGGTTCCTGCCGCTGGTCTTCCGGTCGAGCTCGGCCGCGCTGGCGCAGGTGGATCCGTCACTGGAGGAGGCGGCGCGCAACCTGGGGGCGGGCTGGTGGCGGGCCTTCGGCTCCATCACGGTGCGACTGATGCTGCCCGGTGTGCTGGCCGGTGCGTTGCTCGCGTTCGTGCACAGCGTCGGCGAGTTCGTCGCATCGGTCCTCATCTACACCTCGCGCACCGTGCCCATCTCGGTGGCCATCAACAACCGGATGTACTCGTTCGACATCGGGACCGCCGCCGCGTACGGCATGCTCCAGATCGTCCTCATCTTCGTCGTCATGCTCATCTCCGGTCGCCTGCAGGACGGCGGCCGGGTCGCCCGGGAGGGAGCGCAGTGGGCCAACTGACCGACGGGATCGCGGGCGGGCAGTGGCCGGACGGTGGCGGGCTCATTGCCGCGAGCCGTATCCCCGGCACGCTCCTGGCCGAGGTCGCGGCCCAGGCCGACTTCGCCGTGCTCCCGGTCGGCGCGGTCGAGTGGCACGGACCGCACCTGCCGCTCGGCAGCGACCTGATCCTCGCCGAAGGCTTCGCCGCGGAGTGCGCCGGAGCTCACCGCGGCGTGCTCTTCCCGCCGATCGCGTACACGGCCTGTCCCGGGCAGACCCGGCCGTGGCCGGGCACCATCGCGATCCGTCCCGAGATCGCCGTCGCCTACCTCAGCGACGTCCTCGAGGGTGTCATCACCGCCGGCTTCGTCCGCGTTCTCATCGTCAACGGCCACGACGCCAACATGTCGACGGTGCGCGCCGCGATGGAGTGGGTCTCGGGCCGGCACCGGGCGAGCCTGTTGCTGGTCAACTGGTTCCAGCTGGTGACGCCGGAGGAGACCGCCGCCATCTACGGCGACCTGCCCGCCCGCGGCCACGGCGGCGCCTACGAGACCTCCGGTGTGCTCGGCTTCGACCCGGCGGCGGTGCGGCTCGACGCGGTCGAGGACCTGCCGGTCCGGCCGCGGCTGGCGACGACCCACCCGTACGTGCTGGTGGAGTCCCGGCCCGACCCCTGGGCCGGCTGGTCGGGGTACGTGTCGCTGGCCACCGAGGAGTCCGGACGCGAGGTGCGCCGGTTGGCCGCCGGTCGCCTGCGCCAGATCGTCGACGCGTGGCTCGCGGCCCCGTTGCCCGGGCCGCCGGGCACGTCCGGGGAGCCGACGTGACGGTCCGAGGGCTGGAAGTTATCGACTTCCATATGCATTTCCGCATCGGCGCCGACCCGACGATCCGGGCCGCCGAGGAGGCGGCCGGGATGCATCCGGGCGGGGAGCGGGAGGCGGCCGTGCGGGCCGAGGCCGCCGCCCGGTACGGCGCACGGTGGCGCCGGGCCTGGTCCTTCCCGGATCCCGAACCGGCGTTGCCCTGGCCGGAGGAGGCGGATCGCTGGGCGGCGGAGCTGCGCCGGCACGGAATCGCCCGCGCCGTCTTTGTCACGGGTGGCGGCAACGACGCGCTCGCCGACGTGGTCGACCGGCACCCCGACCTGCTGGTCGGGTTCGCCCACCACGACCCGTTCGCGCCCGGCGCGGCGGCCGAGCTGGAGCGGGCGGTGACCGAGCGGGGCCTGCGGGGGTGGAAGCTGTTCGCGCCCCTGCTGCGGGGCCCGCTGGACGATCCGGCGCTGGACGCGGGCTGGGCGACCGCGCAACGGCTCGGCGTCCCGGTACTGGTCCACATGGGACACTACGGCAGCGGCGGGGGATTGCCGTCGGGTCCGTACGACCGCCCCTACGCTCTGGCCCGCGTGGCGCGTCGCTTCCCCGAGCTCCCGTTCGTCGTCCCGCACTTCGGCGTCCAGCACGTACAGGAGGTGCTCTTCACCGCCTGGGGCAACGAGAACGTCTACATCGACACGTCCGGCTCGAACCAGTGGGTACGGTGGATGCCGTACCGGCTGACCCTGGAGGATCTGTTCCGACGCTGCTACGAGACCATCGGCCCGGAGCGGATCGTCTTCGGCAGCGACTCGTCCTGGTTTCCGCGCGGCTACGTCACCGCCTACCTGGATGAGCAGCTGCGGATATGCCGAGAGATCGGGATGCCGGAGACCGACATCCGAGCAATCTTCGCGGGCAATGCCGCCCGTCTGTTGCGGCTGGCGACCACAGAGGAGAGCAGCCCATGACAAGGCAGGCCCTGACCGTCTATCAGGCGCAGCATCTGCGCCCGACCTATGACCACCACGCGCCCGTTCTCTTCCACCCGATGGTCCGGGCGAGCCAGGCGCACGTGGTCATGCTGCTCGAACAGCGCCTGATACCGCCGGACCGTGGGGCTCGGCTCCTGCGTGGACTGCGCTCGCTGCTGACCGAGGGCGGGCCGGTGCCGGAGTACGACGGTTCGGTGGAGGATGTCTATTTCCAGATGGAGAAGCAGCTCGCCGCCGTCCTGGACGTCACGACCGGTGAGCTCGACGTCCAGCTGGCACGCAGCCGGAACGACCTCGACGCGGGCGTGTTCCGCATGGTGCTGCGCCGTCAGCTGCTCGAGGTGATCGACCGGGTGCTCGCCACGGGCCGGACCGCGCTCGATCTCGCCGACCGCTACGCCGACGTGCTGATCACGGGCTACACGCACCGCCGACCCGCGCAGCCCACCACCATCGGGCACGTGCTCGCCGGTTACGCCGAGGCGCTCGTCGGCGAGGCGAAGGCCTATGGCGAGCTGTTGGACGAGATGAACCGCTCGCCCCTGGGCGCATGTGCGTTCGCGGGCACGGACCTGGACATCAACCCGGCCCGGGTCGCCGAGCTGCTCGGCTTTGCGGAGCTGGTGGTCAACTCGTACGAGGCCGTGGCGGGCGCCGACCATCTCGTGCGGGTGGCGACGCTCAACGCCCAGGCCCTCGCGACCGGCGCGAGGCTGGCCCGCACCCTCATGGACTGGTTGGCCTGGCAGTGGGTGAAGACGCCGCCCGACTTCACCCAGGGCAGCAGCATCATGCCCCAGAAGCGCAACCCGGTGGTGCTCGAACACCTCGTCTCGATGGCCGGGGCGACCGCCGCCGACGCGACGTGCGTGCTCACCAACGTCGGCGCGGCCTGGTGGGAGGACTCCAACAACGCCACGACGGACGTCCAGGTGCGGCTGTGGGAGAGCTGCGACCGCAGCGCCCGGTTCTTCGCCCTGCTCGGCGGCTTCCTCGCCGAGCTCGAGCCGGACCAGCCACCGTCGCCCGAGCAGATCATCGCCACCGGCGCCACGACAACGGCGGCCGCCGATGCGCTGAGCCGGCACGGTGTGCCGTTCCGGGCCGCGCATTCGGTCGTGGGCGCGCTGATCAGGTCCGGTGCGCCCGATTCCTGGACGGCCGAGGCCGTACGGGCCGTGGCCCGCGAGGCCGGGCTGGCGGAGCTTTCCGACGCCGCCGTCGACGACCTCATCGCGGCGGCGACCCGGCCGCAGCTGGTCCTCGACCGAACCCAGGTGGACGGACCCGGGGTCGCCGCGGTGCGCGCCCAGGTCGCCCGGCTGCGCCCGGCCCTCGATGCGGTCGCGACCCACGTGACGGCCCTCCACACGAGACTGGCGGCAGCCGATCAGGCTCTCGACAAGGCTGTGGAGGAATGGCTTCAGCAGTGACCGCAGGGCGGGATCGACTGCTCGGCATCGACTTCGGCGGTACCAAGATGGCGATCGCGGTCGCCGATCGCGACGGCACCGTTCTGACGGCGCAGCGCCTGGCCACCCGGGCCGAGTCGGGGGCGGAGCAGGCGCTGGCGCGGGCGCTCGACCTGGCCGCCGAGCTGCTGGCTCGTGACGGGGGGCGGCTCGTCGCCGTCGGCGTCGCCACGCCCGGCGCCGTCCGGGCCGACGGCATCGACCTCGCGCCGAACGTGCCGGGCTGGGAGAGCCTCCAGCTGGCCGCGGCGGTCCGGAAACGCTTCGACGACGTCGAGGTCGAGGTGTGCAACGACCTGAACGCGGCGGCGCTCGCCGAGCTGCGCCTGGGCCGGCTGCGGGACGCCGACCCCGGGCTCGTGCTCGGCATCGGGACGGGCACGGCGGCGGCCGTCACCGTCGGCGGTGCTGTCCTGAGTGGACGGCACGGGGCGGCCGGGGAGATCGGCTACGCCGTGACCGGCCCGGGCTGGCGCGTGCCCGGACCGGTTCTCGAGCAGGTGTTCTCGGGGCGGGCGCTGGACGAGCTGGCGACGACCTTCGGCCTCGCCGACGCGGCCCAGCTGTGCGCCGCCGCCGAGGAACCCGGTGCGCCGCGCGACGCGCTGACCGAGCGGATCGACGAGCTCGCCCGGCACCTCGTGACGTGCTGCCTGCTGATCGATCCTCAGCGGATCGTCCTCGTCGGCGGCGTCGCCGGCAGCCGGCTCGTCCGCGAGATGTTGAGCGAACGGCTGGCCCGCGTCCTGCCGTACCGTCCGGAGGTGGTGCTCTCCGACTTCCCCGGCGACGCCTCCCTGCTCGGCGCCGTCACCCTCGCCGCGGAGGCGGCCCGGGCCGTGCCGGCCGGCTGACCGACCGGGGCGCTGGTGGGCGTGGCAACCCGACGTCCGGGCCATTGACTGTGGTCGCCGGTCGTACATAGTTATGGCTGTGGCCGACGCGACCCCGCCTGCCAGCCCCATCAGCCGCGAGCGATCGAAAGACATCAAGCGGCTCTCGGTCATCTCCGCAGCCCGGCGAGCGAGGCTGCTGTCGCGGGTGGAGCTCACGGAGCTGACCGGGCTGAGCCCCGCGACGCTGACCCCGCTGGTGCGGGATCTCATCGCCGAGGGCTACCTGATCGAGCGGGGGCCCGGTGAGTCGCGCACGGGCCGACCCCGGGAGATGCTGGCGTTCAATCCGCGGGCCGAGCTCGTCGCCGCCGTGTCGCTCGAGGTCTCCCGGATCAGCTGCGAGATTGCCGACAGCGACGGCACGGTCATCGCGCACCGCGCCACCCGGCTGCGCGGGGACCCGGTGAAGACGATCTGCCGGTTCGTGCCGGAGCTCGCCGGCGACGCCATCGGTGCCCTGCGCGGGGTGGCGATCGCGGTGCCCGGCGTGTCCCGAGGGGGCTCTGTCTGGCTGGCGCCGTCGGTGGGGCTGGTCCGCGGCGAGCCGCTCGGCGCGTCGGTGGAGGCCGAGCTCGGCGTGCCGGTCGTGGTGGACAACGACGTCAACCTGATGGCCGCGGGCGAGCACGCCGCCGGGGCCGGCGCCGACGTGAGCGACCTGCTGCTGCTCCACGTCGCCGACGGCATCGGCGCGGGGCTGGTGCTCGACGGCAAGGTCCGCTGCGGGGCGTTCGGCGCGGCCGGAGAGGTCGGCTTCCTGCCGCTGGACCCCGGGGCGCGAGGGGCGGACGGGGTCGGCCCCTTCGAGGCCCGGTGGTCGGCGAGCGCGATCGCCGAGCGGGTCGTCGCGCTGAACCCCGGTCGCCGGACGACCGCGCCGGTCCGGGACCTGGTCGAGCTGAGCCGGACCAACGCGGCGGCGGCCCGCTACCTTCGTTCGGTCCTCGCCGCCTGGGCTCGACTCATCGTCTCGTGCGTGTGCGTCATCGATCCCGGCCGGGTGCTGCTGAGCGGGGCGGCCGCTGACCTGGATGACCAGGCCCTGGAGCAGCTGCAGGCGCTGGTCGCCCGGGACGCGCCCACGACCGTCGAGATCAGGCGCGCCGCGCTCGGCGAGGCGGCCGTCCTGCACGGTGCCGTGCGTCGGGCGCTGGTCGCCGCGGGACTGGCGTAGGCATCTGCGGATATTAGAGTTCTTGGGCATTTCTTGCTCGCGCTGCGAAGTAAGTATGCCCGATTAGTACGGAACACCAAGTCCAGTGCTGCCCGTGTTGCCCGAAAGATTCTTCGTTCTGGGAAGAAAAGAAGGCCGAGACCGTTGACTGGGGCAGCGGCGCAGACCTAGCGTGAGCATACGAGCGGCCCTCGCAACAGCGCTCAAGTCGTTGTGGTGCACCACTCTTGCCCTGGCTATGTCCACTATGGACACGGCTCATCCTGCAAGGGAGGCATCTGCATGAGATGGAAATCGATGCTCGCGGCCGCGGCCTGCGGGCTCGTACCCTTGACTTTGCTCAGCGCCGTTCCGGCGCAGGCGAAGCCAACGGACGCGGTCGACCTGGACGTCATGTTCATCGGGGCTCACCCGGACGACGAGGCCGGGCAGCTGGCCATGCTCGGGTACTGGAAGGAGGCGTACGGCATCGAGTCCGGCGTCATCACGGTGACGCGGGGCGAGGGCGGCGGCAACGCCGTCGGCCTGGAGGAGGGACCGGCGCTCGGTATCCTGCGCGAGGCCGAGGAGCGTCGAGCCGTCGGCTGGGCCGGCATCGAGCACATATACAATCTTGATGCCGTCGACTTCTACTACACCGCGAGCGCACCGCTGACCGAGCAGATCTGGGGCTACGAGAGCACCCTGTCGCGCATCGTCCGGGTGCTGCGCACCACCAGGCCCGAGGTCATCATCACGATGAACGCGTCGGCGACGCAGGGCAACCACGGCAACCACCAGAAGGCCGCGATGTTCGCGGTCGAGGCCTTCTACGCCGCCGCGGACCCGAACGCCTTCCCGGAGCAGATCACCAAGGAGGGCCTCAAGCCCTGGCGGGTCTCGCGCATCTTCCAGACCGGGGGCCGCGGCTCGGGCGTGAACGGCCCGGCGTGTGAGACCACTCCGTTCCAGCCGTCGGAGCCGACCGACGTCGTCTTCGGGACCTGGACCGGCTACGAGTCGACCCGCCACAACGGCACGCGGTGGAACCAGGTCAATGTCTTCGCCCGCCGTGAGTACGCGAGCCAGGGCTGGGCGAACACCCCTGACGCCACCACGAACCCGGCCAACATCGGCTGCAACCGGCTCACGCTGATCGCCAGCCGGACGCCGTACCCCGACCCGACCGTGGGCGGAACCGCGGCCCTGCAGGGCGCGGCCATCCGCGCCGAGGACGGGCTGCCGCTCGGCACCGAGCTCTACCTGAAGCCCGAGCGCTTCGAGGTGCTCGCCGGCAGGCCGTTCTCCGTCGATGTCGTCGCGCGAGCCACCAGCCGGGCCATCCCCGGGGCGCGCGTGAGCCTCACCGTTCCCGATGGCTGGGCGGTCACCGGCAACGGAGACATCGGCACGATCCCGGCCCGCGGGGAGCGGGTGGCGACGTTCACGGTGACGCCGCCGGAGGGCCTCACCGCCGGGACCAAGTTCCTGCTCAAGGCCACGATGACCACCGAGAAGGACGGGTCCGGCAGCAACACCACGGTGGTCGCGGCGACCGCTCCGGTGAAGGGCACGCTGGAGCCGCTGCCCGAGATCGCCGACTTCCGCCAGTGGACCGAGCGGCTGGACGTCAAGGCGCTCGACGCGCTGATCCCGTCGCTGCAGAGCCTGCCCAGCGGTGGTACTCGCAGCTTCCGGGTCGACCTCACCAACTACAGCGACGAGGTGCAGTCCGGCACGGTCCGGCTGATCCTGCCCGACGGGTTCTCGGTCGCCGAGGCCGAGCAGTCCTACACCGGCCTCCAGCCGGGTGCCCGGTCATCCGTGGCCTTCACCGTGACGAACACCGATACATCCCTGCCCACGGCGAACCGGGCGCCCAATGACGGGGCCTACCCGGTCCAGATCGAGACCACCTTCCAGGGCGGCAGCGCCGTGGAGCACGCGGCCCTGAACCTGGTGCCGGTGACGACGATCCCGCGGGCGACCACGCCACCGGTCGTCGATGGCGTCGCCTCGCCCGGCGAGTACACCGGCGAGGTCATCGACCTCTCGACCCGCTGGGAGGGCACCCCCGCGACACCCGAGGACATCTCCGGCTCGGCGCAGCTCACGTTCACTGACGACGCGATCTACGCCTACATCAGCGTCACCGACGACGTCCTAGGATCGATCCTGCGTCCGGACGACTGCAAGCGGCCGCGGCGCAACGACAACATCGAGTTCGGCATCGACCCGCGGGGCAACTCGGCCAACACGTCGACGGTGTTCAACGTGGCTCTGTTCCCGATCACCGACGACCCGGCCAACGGCAACCCGCCGTGCTACGCGCGGGAGCGCGACAACCGGCAGGGCCCCGGCCCGGAGACGGCCCCCGGGGTGGAGATCGCATCGATCGTGTCGGACCCGTACGTCGGGTACACCTTCGAGGTCAAGATCCCCTTTGACGTCCTGCCGGACACGATCGACCCGAATCACATGGGTCTGCAGATCCTGATCAACGACTCCGACACCCAGGACCTGACGGGGCAGACCCGCGTCGGCTGGTCGACCTGGGCCGGCGTGCGGGCCGACCCGTGGCGCTGGGGCATCGCCACCCTTCCCGGCTACCCGAGCCTGCCCTCGGCGCCGAAGGAGCCGGTGATCCCGGCCACGGCGGCCCGCAGCGTCGAGTCCCCGCAGACGCTGCTGCAGTCCAGCCAGGACGGTGTCGCGCCCGGCGGCTGGGCGGCGCTGCCCGCCGGAACGGTTCGCATCGAGAACACCACGGTGACCTCCTCCGGCGTTCGCGTCGAGGTCAGGACCAAGCAGGCCGGGACGCTGCGCACCTTCGTCTGGGACGGCGAACGGGCGCTGGCGAGCACCACCAGCGAGGTCGGCAAGGGCAGCCACACCATCGTGGTTCCGGTCGAGACGGCCGTGCCGGCCGGGTCAACGGTGCTGGTTTCCTACGAGGTCGGTGACGCGACCGCGGCTGCCGCGCGGGCGTTGAACTGACGCCAGCCTCCGTGGGCCGGACCTGTCGGGTCCGGCCCACGGAGCTGCGCGGTTCGGTGTGGGGGAGAGTAGGTGTTCAAATTGGGGCGGCGAGGACGTGGGGAGTTGGGAGGCTCTGCCCGCCGAGTCAGACGTGGACAAGCACCGATCACGACGGTCAGGGTGTGACGAGGCCGGTTTCGTAGGCCAACACGATCAAGCGCGCCCGGTCCCGGGCGTCAAGCTTGGTCAGCAAGCGGGAGACGTACGTGCGGGCGGTGGCCGGCGAGATGTACAACTCCCGGGCGATCTCGTCATTGGACAGCCCGCGCCCGACGAGGGCGAGCACTTCCCGCTCACGGTCGGTCAAGGTACGCAGCGCCGAATCGTCCACTGTGGTCTGGCGTGAGGCGATGATCGAGCGCATGACGGCCCGCATCGCGGCTGGGGCGAGCAGGGGATCGCCGGCGGCGACGACCCGGATCGCGTGGCGCAGATCGCCCGGCGAGACATCTTTGAGCAGGTACCCCGCGGCTCCGGCCCGGATCGCCTCGACGACGAGCTCGTCCTCGTCGAACGTGGTGAGCACGAGCACCTTGACTGCGGCCAGATCCGGGTCGGCGACGATCCGGCGGGTGGCCTCGAGACCGTCCATCTGCGGCATGCGGATGTCCATGAGCACGACGTCGGGTCGCAGCTCCCGGGCGAGGTCGACGGCGGCCTGGCCAGTGCCGGCCTCGGCGACCACCGAGATGTCGCCGTCGTTCTCGGTCAGGGTGCGCAGGCCCGTCCGAACGACCTCCTGGTCGTCGACGAGCACGACCCTGATCACCGCTCGGTCCTCACTGGTAGCACCGCCCGGACGACGAAGCCTCCGCGCTCGCCCCGGCCGGCGGAGAACTCGCCGCCCAGCAGGGTGACCCGCTCCCGCATCCCGGCCAGCCCGGCGCCGTCCGCTGGGGCCGTAGGCCCTCGGCCATCATCGCTCACCACGACCTCCAACCGTCCAGCCACGACCCTAGCGACGACCCGCGCCCGGGATGCACCCGAATGCCGGATCACGTTGGTCAGCGACTCCTGCACGATCCGGTAGGCGGCGGCGTCGATGGCTCCGTCGAGGTCCTCGGGGACGTCGACGCGCAGGTCCACCTCGATCCCGGCCTCCCGGGCCCCGTCCGCGAGGCGGGACAGCCCGGCGATCCCGACCGCCCCTCGTTCGATGTCCGTGCCCGGAGCCCTGAGAATCTTCACGGTGGAGCGCAGCTCCTTCATCGTCGCCTGGACAGCCTGACGGATCTGGTCCAGCGCCCGACGTACGGCCTCCTCGTCGCGTCCCAGCGCCTCGGTCGCAACGTTGCCGTGCACCGCGATGACCGACAGCGTGTGCCCCACCGCGTCGTGGAGGTCCCGCGCGATCCTCACCCGCTCGGCCTGCATCCGCCGCTCCGCCTCCTGCGCCTGCTGGGCGGCGGTGATGGCGCGCAGCCGCTCCTGGTGTTGCCGAGTCTCGCGGCGCATCCGGACGCTCACCCCGAGGGCGATGGCGGCGGCGACCAGAGCGACGTTGGTCAACAGCTCGTAGCTGGCCAGGTACGCGGGCGGCAGCCCTTCATCGATCCGGAAGTACGCTGCCACGGTGACCAGCACGGCCCCGGCGCCGACGGCCCAGCCCGTCCGGGCGACCTCGGCGGCGGAGTAGAGCGCCGCGACCGCGGGCAAGGCGATGCCGATGGGTGGGAACTCCAGTGCGTAGTAGGCGAAGATGCCCAGCACCGTGAGCACGAGGACCAGGCGGGGGAAGTGGCGGCGCACCAGCATCAGGGCGCCGAAGCCGAGCGCGAACAGGTAGGCCGCGGGATGGGGCCGACCGGTGCCGTCGAGGTCCGCGGCGATGACCACCGCGACCACGAGGGTCGTGGGCAGGGCCAGGATGACGTCGAGCAGCCGCCGGCTCGCTCCGTCGGCGGTGATCTGATCGTCGGCGTTCGGCCGGGCCGTGGTGGCGCTCACCCCTGAAGCCTACGAAGCCGGCGCGGGACCCGGCATCGGCTCGGCGTCGTCGCCCACTGTCGACCGGAAGCGACATCGGAGTGTCGCTGCCGGGCGACCACAGAAGCCGATCTCGCACCGATGTGGGCGACCCCCGCTGCTCCGTAGCGTCGCGGGCATGACTGAGAACCAGATTCCCCCAGTTCCCAACCCACAACCGACCAACGCCCGCCAGGCCCGGTCGCCGAACTGGCTGGTGGCACTTGGCCTCGCCAGCCTGGCCCTGCTGTGGCCGCTGGTGGAGCTGACCGGGGTCAGCGATGTGCTCGGCCGACCCGCGACACCATTGCTCATCCTGGCCGCGGTGTTCGGCACCTGGGTCGCGGTCGTCGGTCTCGGCCGGGTGCCCCAACCCGTGCTCACGCTCACCGTCACGGGCTTGACGTACGGGGTGCTGGTCATCCTCCTCGGTGTGGTCTTCGGCGACCGCGGCGAGGTGAACGGCGTGATTTTGGTGATCGCCGGTGTATTCGAGCTGGGGCAGGCGACGGTGTTCGGCGCCATCGCCGGCTTGCTCGCCTCGGCGGTCCAGAATTTGAGGAGGGCCGGATGAACCGCCGGCTACCGCGGGCGGTGATCGGCGCCGTGGCAGCCATCCTGGCCGCGACCCCACTCGTAGGGTGCGATGGCTCGGCAACGCTGGTCACCGTGCCGGCCACCTTCGACCGCCCGCTGCCGATACCGCCGCTGGCCGAGTCCCGCGTCGCGGCCGACGGCACCCGAGTGTTCCAGCTCACCGCCCAGGAGGGCAGCCGGCAGTTCATCGCCGGGACGCCGAGCCCCACGTGGGGCTACAACGGCGACTACCTCGGTCCGACCCTGCGCGCGGCGCGAGGTGAGAAGGTCGCCGTCGAGTTCGCCAACCGCCTCCCGGAGGCGACCACCATCCACTGGCACGGCATGCATCTGCCGGCGGTCATGGACGGCGGTCCCCATCAGATGGTCGAACCGGGTGGTACCTGGCGTCCAATGTGGACAATCGATCAGCCAGCGGCGACGCTGTGGTACCACCCGCATCCGCACGGGGAGACCGAGCAGCACGTCTACCGTGGTCTCGCCGGGATGTTCCTTCTCGACGACGAGAACTCCCGGATGCCGGGCCTGCCCGTCGAGTACGGCGAGGACGACATCCCGGTCGTCGTGCAGGACAAGGACATCGCTGAGAACGGTGAGCTGCTCCTGGACAACGACGGGAATGAGATCGGCCTGCTCGGCTCGACGATCCTCACCAACGGGGTGGTCGGCGCCTACCACGAGGTGACGACCGAGAGCGTGCGGCTGCGACTGCTCAACGGGTCGACGGCGCGCACGTACAACTTCGGCTTCGCCGACGACCGCATCTTCGAGCTGATCGCGACGGACGGTGGGTTCCTCCCGGCCCCGTACGAGACCAACCGCATTCGGCTCTCACCGGGCGAGCGGGCGGAGATCGTGGTGCGGATGCAGCCGGGCACCACCACTCGGCTGCGCTCCTTCCCGCCGGACCTGGGCTCGGTCGTGGTCCCGTTCGCCTTCGGGGGCAAGGACAGCTTCGATGTTCTCGAGCTGCGCGCCGCCGGGCAGCTGAAGCCATCGCCGGCGCTGCCGGCCCGGCTCGCCGATGTCGAAGAGATTGACCCAGCCACGGCCAGCGTGATGCGCCGGTTCGAGCTGCAGGATCGTGAGATCAACGGCAAGCGCATGGACATGGGACGCATCGACGAGACGGTCCAGGTCGATACCACGGAGATCTGGCGGGTCATCAACCGGAATCCGTTCCCGCACAACTTCCATGTCCACGACGTCCAGTTCCAGGTGCTCAGCATCGACGGTGCCCCGCCACCGCCGGAGCTTCGCGGGCGCAAGGACACCATCTACCTGGAGCCCCGGCGGCAGTACGAGATCATCATGCGGTTCGAGGACTACGCGGACTCTGCATTTCCGTACATGTATCACTGCCACCTGTTGCTGCACGAGGACGACGGCATGATGGGTCAGTTCGTCGTGGTCGATGGCGACGCAGCCGCCAGCGGTTCGGGCCGCCGCGTGCCGGCGGGACACCACCACGACCACGGTCACGGCCATGAGGACCACGGTCACGACCATTAGATGTGTTCCGTGCCCTCCTGGCTGGACCGGCCGGCTTGCTCGCCGGCCGGTCCGGCGTGCCGGTCGAGTCACGGTGGCAAGCCGTCTGCTCACCTCGCCGTCCCAGCCCGGGCGATCCGCTCCCGCCGGGAGGAGTACGTCGGGCTGCGGTACGGTTTGGTGGTGGCAGACGTCAAGGTCCGGCTCGACCACTGCGTGATCGCGGTCAGCGACTGGGATCGGTCGAACAGGTTCTACCGAGACGTGCTGGGGGCAGAGGTCGTCGAGCACCCGGGCGGACGGGTGGCATACCGGTTCGGCGATCAGCAGCTCAATGTGCACGGGCCAGGTCGAGACGCCGGCGCACTGGTGGCGCGTCGGCCGGTCGCGCCCGGCGGTAGCGACCTGTGCTTCGTATGGCCCGGCACGATCGAGGAGGCGCTGGCTCATCTTCGCCGCCACCAGGTCGAGATAGCGGAAGGGCCCATCGTTCGGTGGGGCGGTCGCGGCCAGGGCACGAGCGTGTACTTCCGCGACCCGGACGGGTCCCTCCTGGAACTGATTACGTACGCATAGGCCGGTCCTGCTCCGGCGGGGTCCCGGCCGTGCCGGGCCGCGCCGGACACGCGGCGTGCTTTCTGCGGGTGCCGCTTGGTCGCGAGGACGGCATACCGGAGCGGTACGACGAGGGCTCCGAACTTTGGGCTGGGTGTGAGTGTCTTGTCCTCAGGGCTGCGTTTCGAGCGCCGCCCGAGCACCTGATACGCGCGGGGCCCGGCCGCTGGTCCGGGCCGGTCGGAGCTGCAGGACGACCACGGACGCCAGCACCAGGACGCCGCCGGCCAGCTGGACTCCGCTCAGGAACTCTCCCAGGGCCAGCGAGGCCAGGGCCGTGGTGACGACGGGCTCGAACGTCGAGAGGATGGCGGCCGTCGAGGGACCCGTCCGCCGCAGGCCTGCGAAGAAGGTGAGCATCGCCCCCACCGTGGACACCACGGCGATGCACACCAGCCAGAACCATCCCGCCGGCGTGAAGTCGAAGGCGACGCCACCGGTGAGGACGGCCCGCGCGCCGAGCGTGGCGGTGGCCCCGGCCATGACCAATGTGGACAACACCACCGGCGGCAGGCGGTGCACGACGGTGTCCGAGACGAGGATGTAGGTGGTATAGACGATCGCCGCGCCAACGGCCAGCGCGGCCCCGACCGGGTGGAAGCCCGCCGCGCCGGCGCCCACCAGGACCAGCGCGGCGCCGCCCGACGCCGTCACCAGAGCGATGGCTCGTCCCGGGGTCATCCGGTCCCGACCCAGCAGCACGGACGCCACCGTCACCAACGCCGGGTACGTATAGAAGATCAGCGACAGCAGCGAGGCGTCCATGCGCTGCAATGCCGAAAAGAACAGACTCGCCTGCGCGGCATACCCGATCGCCCCCAGGCCGACGGCGATCGCGATCACGCGGCGGCGCGACAGCGCGGGCCCAGTCCGCGGTGCCGGGGCGACCGGCTCCCGGCCGCGGTGCCGCAGGCTCGGGCGCACCAGCAGCAGCGCCGCCAGCACCGTCGCCGCGAGGCTGAAGCGGACCAACAGCAGCTCGCTCGGCGTGACCCCCGCCTCGTAGGCGAACTTCCCGAAGATCGGCATCGCTCCGAAGAACGTCGCCGACAGCAGACACAGCACCGCACCCACGCCGCCGATCATCAGCCACCTTGACCGTTCACGTCCAGTGATGATTTCTGGCGGCTATTCGTTAGGCTTCCTGCATGATCGTCCTGGACCTTCGTCGGCTACGGTTCCTGCGCGAGTTCGAGGAGCGGGGCACGTTCGCCGCCGTCGCCACCGCGCTCGGCTACAGCCCGTCCGCGGTCTCCCAGCAGCTCGCCCTCCTCGAGAAGGACGTCGGCACGCGGCTGTTCGAGAAGGCGGGCCGCGGTGTCCGGCTCACCGACGCCGGTCGGCTCCTGGCTCGTCATGCGCGCGTGCTGCTCGCCGCGGCGGAGGCCGCCGAAGCGGATCTCGCCGCCCTCGGCGGCGAGGTTCGGGGAACAGTGCGGGCCGGCGGCCTCCAGTCGGCGGCCCGCCGGCTGCTGATTCCGGCCGTGGCCAGCATGATGACCACGCATCCCGCCGTGCGCGTGGAGCTGTTCGAGCTCGAGCTCGAGGAGGCGCTGCCCAGCCTGCGGCTCGGCGCGGTCGACCTGGTCATCGGTGACGAGTACGACGGCCATCCACGACCCCGACCGGCCGGGCTGCGGTTTGAGGTGATCCACGAGGAGCCGCTCAAGCTCGTGTTGCCGGCCAACCACCGCCTGGCCGGGTCCGCCCGACCGGTCGCCATCGCTGACCTGCGGGACGAGGTCTGGGCCGCCTCCGCCGCCGGTACGGGCCATCACGCCATGGTCGTCGGAACCTGTCGATCCCTCGGGGGATACGAACCCGACCTGCGCCACCGGTCCAACGACGCCGACGTGCAGCTCGAGCTGGTCCGAGTCGGGGCGGCGGTGGCATTGATGCCGGCCCTCACCCTGCCGGTGGCCGACCCCACGCTCGCCGTTCGCGACGTCGCCGAGGCCCGCCTCACGCGCCGGCTGGTCGCCGTCACCCGGGACACTCCGCCCGCACCGGCTCTCACCTCCCTGCTGGCCGCGGTGAAGCGCCACGAGCGCGAGATCCGGGCTCGCGTCCAGGGTGGCGCCGGTGCGCCACGCCCCGGGGCCGCCGACGGGCGTGACGGCGGACCGGGCTCGGCGGGCCGATCGAGTCGAGGTCGTAGCCCGTACGGTCGCCGCTGATCCAGTGTGGACAGTCGTCGGAGTCAGCCTCCGTCGTCGGATCTCGCCGAGAAGGTACGGATCGCGTGGTGGCCGGCCGACGCGACCTGGCGCACGTCCGAGGCCGTCAGGTGTACTGCCGTGCGCGGGCCCGCGCGACGGCGATGGCCGCGCCCATGGCCGCGCCGATGTGCCCGAGGACCGCGACGTACACGCCGCTGAAGAAGAGGACGTCCACCACCAGGCCGATCAGGGCCAGGCCCGCGAAGCCGACCCACGCGCCGATCAGTCCCCGCAGCAGGACCGGCAGCACCGGCTTTCGCATGGCGATCGCGATGGCGGCGATGACCAGGCCGATCAACGTGACGGACAGTCCCGGCATCAACATGGTCTCCTCCTCACGGTGGCTCTCCGGCGACTGTGCCGCCGTGGGCGGGTCCGCCACATCCGGGTTCCCCACGGAGTCGCCCCTGACATCGCCCCGGATTCGCCCGCCGGCCCGGGGTTGGCATAGTTGGCGCCATGGGCGACACCTTCGAGGTCGTGGTGGACATCGAGGCCACGCTCGATGAGGCACCACGGCTTGCGGACACGGTCATCGGGTGGCTGAGTGCCGAAGGCATCATCGACCCCACGCCCACCGACGACCGCGACAGGTGGGGCGCCGGCTACTACCGGCCGGGGCCGAACCATCAGCTCGTCGTCGCGCAGCCGGAGCATCCGTATGCGAAGGAGTTCGTTGAGTCGGATCTCGGCCGGCTCAGGGTCGTCATCGGGCGTACGCTCCTCGATCCGGGTCAGAGCGGGATCGGTCGGCCGTGTGCCCGCGCTGTGGGTACGCCGCCATCCTGATCGATGACGACACGGGCCGGACGACGGACGACTGGGAGCGCTTCAGCCGCGCCATCGATGACTGGCACGACGGCGGGCCAGGCATCGTCGCCTGCCCGAACGAAGGCTGCGCCGTCGCGTTCAATGAGTGGCTGTGGTCGAGCGACGGGCGGATGGTCGTTGGCCGCCTCGGCTTCGAGTTCTGGAACTGGCCACGGCTGCACCCCGAGTTCGTCTCCCAGGTCGGCCGCGCGCTCGGCCATCGCGTGGTCGTCACCGGCGGCAAGCGGTAGGTCCGACCACGAGGGCAGCCGGGCACCGCCACGGACGCCGGCGGCGTCAGTGGACGGAGTCGAGTGGTTGCAGGTGGCGCAGCTTGTTCGGGTTGAGGACGCTGTAGAGATCGACGACTTTGTCGGCGGACACGACGATGCTCATCACGGCGACGATGACGCCGTCGCGGTCGCGGACCCGCACGCCCGGTGCGCCGTTGACCGGCACAACGTCCACCGCGAACTGTGCGGCCTGAGCCTGGCGGAACAGGCCGAGCAGGAACCGGGCCACCCGCTGCCGGCCCGAGGCCGGGACGGCGAGCGACGCGACCTTGCCGCCGCCGTCGCCGGTGAACGTGACGTCCTCGGCGAGCAGCTTCTCCAGCGCGTTGAGGTCGCCGGTGCGGCACGCGTCCAGGAATGCGGTGACCAACTCGTCGTGACGCTGCGGAGGTACCTCGAACCGGGTCCGCGCGTCGTGCAGATGCGCCCTGGCTCTCGCCATGATCTGCCGACAGTTCTCGACTGACCTCCCGACGATCTCCGCGATCCGCGCGTAGTCGTACTCGAACACCTCGCGCAGCAGCATGACCGCCCGCTCCACTGGGGACAGGCGCTCCAGCATGACCAGCAGGGCGGTCGAGAGCCGCTGGGCCGCCTCGACATGCTCCGCCGGATCGGTGGCCGGATCGGCGGTGACCAACGGCTCGGGTAGCCACGACCCGACGTACACCTCGCGCCGCCGGCGGGCCGACCGAAGCTCGTCGATGGCAAGGCGGGTCGCCGTGGTGACGGCGAACGCTGCCGGTGACTCGATCGGGGTCGTGGTGCGCTGCAGGCGGAGCAGGGCCTCCTGGGTGACGTCCTCGGCCTCGGCCACGCTGCCGAGCATCCCGTACGCCACGGAGAAGATCAGCGGGCGCAGCTCTGCGTGCATGGTTGTGAGGTCAGCCACCCATCGATTCAACCACGGGCTGTCACAGCCGACCGGTGCGCTCCGTCGTAGGCGCGGGACTCAGGAAAGGGGACTGTCATGAGGGTCTTCGTCGCCGGGGCGACCGGCGCCATCGGGCAGCCGCTGGTGGCGGCGCTCGTCCAGCGCGGTCACACGGTCGCGGGCACGACTCGGAGCGCAGCGAAGGCGGGTCGGCTGGAGGCCGCAGGTGCCCGGGCGGTGGTGCTCGACGCGCTCGACGCCGCCGCGGTCCACGCCGCCGTGGAAGAGTTCAAGCCCGACGTCATCGTGCACCAGCTGACCGCGATCGCCCCGGACGCCACGCTGCGGCGCATCGACCAGGACTTCGCCGAGACGAACCGTCTGCGGACGCGGGGCACCGACCTTCTCGTGGCCGCGGCCCGAGCCGTCGGGGTGCAGCGGTTCGTGGCACAGAGCTTCGCCGGCTGGCCGTTCGCGGCGACCGGTGGGCCGGTCAAGACCGAGACCGATCCGCTGGAGCCGAATCCGCCGGCCGTGGCTCGCGAGTCCTTGTCAGCGATCCGGTACCTCGAGAACGTGGTCACCACGGCCCCGATGGAGGGGTTGGTCCTGCGCTACGGCGTGTTCTACGGTCCGGGCAACAGCTTTGGCCGAGGGGGCGCGATCCTCGAGCTGCTGCGGCGACGGCAGCTGCCGGTCGTCGGTGGCGGCACCGGCGTCTGGTCATTCATCCACGTTGATGACGCCGCCGCCCTGACCGCGCTGGCCGTGGAGGACGGTGCGCCCGGCATCTACCACGTGGTCGACGACGAGCCCGCACCCGTGCGGGAATGGTTGCCGTACCTGGCGAAAGCGGTGGGTGCGCCGGAACCACGCCACCTGCCGGCCTGGCTGCTGCGACCCATGCTCGGTGAGTACATCATCCGGTCCATGACGCGGATCCGGGGCGCGTCCAACGCCAAGGCCAAGGCGCAATGGAACTGGCGGCTGCGTTACCCAAGCTGGCGTGAGGGATTCCGGCACGGCCTCGGCTGATCCTTCCCCGGTCGGTGCGGTCCGGGAGCACCACACCTCAGTCGGCGGGTCGTGGACCGGCCGGGACGCGGAGCGGCAGCAGCCACCGCCACCCCAACTCCTCGCGCAGCCACAACGGGACCATCCGTCGGGCGGCCGGGAACCGGCGCAGGTCGGCGGCGTACTGGTTGGGGCGGGGTGGCTGCCGCCACCCGGGACGCGGCGCGCCCCCCACGGTCCACTCGGTATTCCATTCCCGCCACACGGTGCCTTCCTCGTCTCGCGGACGCTCGATCGTCACGCGCAGGGTGAACGGAGCGCCCCGGCCGGCCACGTACGTCGACGCGCGCAGCCGTCGGAGCGCGGCCACCGCCGGGAAGTCGGTGAGCACCTGCTCGTCATCCCGGGCCGGCTGGTCGCTGTCGGGGTCCCCGAGCTCCTCGTCCCACAGGTCGTACGCCGTCTCGCCGGCCGCCAGGCCGACCTCTTCGTGGTCGCCCGCCGCCCGGTAGGTCAGGAGCAGGTACGGTCGGTCGGGGCCGACGCGGAGCGCGGCCTCGACGATCTGGTCGAGCAGCTCATCGGCCTCCTCTGTGGACAGTGGCCGTCTGAAAGCGCGGCACCTCTCGACCGTCCGCCGCCCGGGTTCGTTGGGATAGCTGCTGGCGAAACGGAACGGCACGAGCAGGCCGCCGTCGAACACCGTGCCTTCCGGCGCGCGTATCCAGGTCATCGCCCCGTGCTCGGCCAACCAGCGGCTGACGGCGTTGCGTGGGCCGAGCAGTTGCGCGGTCACCTTGTGCACCACCGTGGCCACCACCGCCACGGCGAAGAGCAGCGCCAGGCAGCCCAGAGCTGCGGCCGGCACCGCGAGCCAGGCCGTGCCCAGCGCATCCCGCAGCCAGCGGTAGACCGTCAAGGGGACCGCGTCGACGAAGGCCCACCAGTAGTGGGAGAGGACCCGGGAGTAGCCAGCCACGGCCACGCCGATGGCGACCCTGAGCAGGTAGCGCAGGAGCGCGGCGCCGCGCACGAATCGCCAGCCCACCGGCAGGCCAGCCAGGTGCCTGCCCCATCGGCCGACCAGGCCGTTGGCGTACCCGACGACGGCCAGCACGGCCAGCGTCGGCAGAAAGGCGATGGTCAGATCGGTCGTCAGGTAGTAGACGCCGTACCCGGCGAGTCCGGCCCGGACCAGGTGGGAGGTCCACATAATCGCCCGCCCGACCGTACGGCCGGCGCTCGTTCCGTTGGCCGGTCCTGTTGCGCGGGCCGCGGGCCACATCAGGAGATAGAGGAGTAGAACTGTTGCGGCCAGCGCGAGGCTGGCCGCCTGGTTGACCTCACCCTGGTAGTTGCGATAGGTGACGATCACCCCGAGGACGATCGTGGCGATGATCGTGACAACGGACAGGAGGGGGCGTAAGAGGGCGAGGAGTCGGCGCATGTCACGCAATGTATATGACGGCAACGCCGGCCGGTTGCCCGGCTAGCGCATCGCGGATCATCGACCTCGCCCCGGTGAAGGCCCCGTGAGGCCAGACAGCGCGATGCTTATCGATGTCATCGCCGTGCTCGACTTCGAGCTGGCCCTGGCGGTGATGTCTAATGTGGACTATGCGCTTGGTGGCGTACGTCGGTGGTCGAGCGGGTTGCGCGGCCGTACGTCGCGCGTCGATCAGGCGTCTGGTGTCGTTGGGTTTCCGGCGGCGGACCGCTGCGTCGGGTGGCGACGCCTCACCGGTTCGGCTCGTCGGGGGCCGCCCATCGGCGTGCGTCTGACGTCGGCACCGCGGGCGCAAACTCCCCCCGATAAGTCCGCCGTAACACCCCCAAACACGTACTTTCGGTGCTTAGCATGACGGGGATGGGACCAGCAGCGCTTGACGAGTCACCGCGCCACGGCGGCCCTTCCGTGCCGTGGGCTGCCCCCATGCCGGCGCGGCCCATGGTGCTGTGACCCGCCCCGGCCGGGCGGCCGAGGCGCCGGAGGACGGCCGGTGGCACGCGCGGCCCGTCGACGAGGTCGCGCGGCTCCTCGAGACCAGCAACCGCGGGCTCACGGCCGCTGAGGCGGCGCGACGCCGAGAGCGGTACGGGCCGAACCGGTTGGGCGAGGAGCGGCAGACCCCAGCGGTGGTCGTCCTGCTCCGCCAGTTCCGCAGCCCGCTGGTCGTGATCATGCTGGTCGCGTTCGTCATCGTGCTGCTGCTCAAGGAGTATCTGGACGCCCTCTTCGTCGGGGCGGCGCTGGCCCTCAACGCCATCGTGGGCGTCACCCAGGAGCGCAAGGCGGAGCGGACCGTACGGTCCCTGGCCAAGCTGGTGGTGCCCCGCGCCCGGGTCATCCGTGACGGTGAGGAACAGGAGATCGACAGTGCCGACCTTGTGCCCGGCGACCTCGTCGTGCTGGAGTCGGGGGCATGGGTCCCGGCCGACCTGCGGCTTACCGTGGCCCACGCGTTGCAGGTCGACGAGTCGCAGCTCACGGGCGAGTCGGTCCCGGTGGACAAGGACACCGGCGCGGTCGACGCCGAGGCCCAGGTCGCCGACCGGCGCTCGATGGTCTACAGCGGAAGCACGGTCAGCAGCGGGTGGGGCACCGGCATCGTCGTGGCGACCGGCGCCCGCACCGAACTCGGCACGATCGCCGGACTCGTCCGGCACGAGGGCATCCAGGCCACGCCGCTCCAGCGCGCCGTATCGGGTTTCGCGAAGCTGATTGCCGTCGCTGTGCTCGCCACGTCGGCGCTGGCCTTCGTCAGCGGCCTGCTGTTGGGCGAGTCCGTCCGGGACATGTTCCGGGTGGCCGTCGCGCTCGCCGTGGCCATCGTGCCCGAAGGGTTGCCGGTGGCGGTCACGATCACCCTGGCCATCGGCGTTCGGCGAATGGCTCGGCGCAACGCGATCATCCGGCACCTGCCGGCCGTCGAGACGCTGGGTTCGACCACCGTCATCGGCTCGGATAAGACCGGGACGCTCACCGAGAACCGGATGACGGTGCGGCAGGCCTGGGCCGGTGGCCGGCGCTTCCGCTTCGACCGTGTCCGGTCCGACGGGACGTCCGACCCGGCCGCCGCGGCGGCGATCGGTGACTCTCGCGCCCTGCGCTTGACCGTGCTGACCGGCGTACTCACCAACGCAGCCAGCGTGACCCCCCAGGACGGCCGGGTGGCCACCGCCGGTGATCCCACCGAGGTGGCGATGCTCACCTTGGCACTGGCCGCTGGATTGGACCCCACGGTCGTACGGCACGAGCACCAGGTGGTCGCCGACCAGCCGTTCGATCCTGCCCGGCGCTACTCCGCCAGTGTGCGCACGGAGGCCGGACGCGACACGCTGTACGTCAAGGGGGCGCCCGAACGGGTGGCCGACATGTGCACGCAGATGCTGACCGACGACGGGCCGGTGCCGTTCGATGCCAACGTCGTCGCTCAGGTGGCCCGGGAGTTCGCCGCCGAGGGCCTACGGGTCCTGGCGTTCGCGTACCGGCCACTCAAGGAGGGTGAACGGGACGCTCTCGACCAGGAGCCGGCCGACCTGATCTTCTGTGGCCTGCAGGCGCTGGCGGATCCGCCCCGGACGGGGGTGCGTGAGGCGATCGACCAGTGTCGACAGGCCGGTATCCGCGTGCTGATGATCACTGGTGACCACGCCACGACGGCCGGGGCGATCGCCCACCAGCTCGGAATCACCGACGAGCCCGCGCGAGTGCTGGAGGGCAGGCAGTTGCGGGGCCTGTCGAAGCCGGAACTGCAGGACACGGTCGCCCGCACCTCGGTCTTCGCCCGGGTCTCCCCGGAACAGAAGCTGGCGATCGTCTCCGCGTTGAGCGACTCGGGACATGTGGTCGCGGTGACCGGTGACGGCATCAACGACGCGCCCGCACTGCGAGCCGCCCAGATCGGGGTGGCGATGGGCCGCCACGGTACCGATGTCGCCCGCGAGGCCGCCGAGATGGTACTGGCCGACGACAACTTCACCACCATCGTGGACGCGGTGCGGGTCGGTCGAGTAACCTTTGCCAATATTCGGAAAGTCACGTTTTTCCTCGTCTCCACTGCCGCCGGGTTGGCCCTGGCGATCCTGACCGCGCTGTGGCTGGGCTGGCCGCTGCTGATGGTTCCGGCCCAGCTGGTCTGGCTGAACATCGTGACCAGCGGCCTGCAGGATCTCGCGCTGGCCTTCGAACCCGGGGCCCGGACGGTCCTGCGGAGCCGACCCCGCCCGGTCGGGGAGGGCGTCATGTCCCGGCTGCTGTGGGAAAGGACGGTCATCTCGGGCGCGGTCATGGCGGCCGGCACCTTGTGGATGTTCCACCGGGAGCTGGCCGCCTCCGGTTCGCTGGAGTACGCGCAGACGACGGCGCTGAGCACTATGGTGATCTTCCAGGCGTTCCAAGCCGGCAACGCCCGCTCCACCTCCCGGTCCCTGCTGCGGATCAGCCCGTTCGCCAACCGATTCCTGTTCCTCGCCACGGCTGCGGCGGTGACGCTGCACGTGGCCGCGCTGTACCTGCCCGCTACCCGGATCGCACTCCGCGTGGAACCGCTACACCCGGAGACCTGGGCCATGATCGTCGCCGTGGCGTTGTCGATCCTGGTCGTCGTGGAGGCCCACAAGGTCATCCGCGGCCGCTGGCCGCTCGGCGTAACGTAGGAGCGCCAGCACAGTAATTCCTGAGACCAGGCTGTCGACCAATGGCCACCCCGCACTCCCGACTGTCGGTGCCTCGGAACTGGCGGGCACTTCCTCCTGGGCGAACCGGTCGTCACCCTTGACGAGGTACGCCTGCGGCACGATGCGCCAGCGGCGCTATCGCTTCAGCGCTCGATAGCGCTTGAGCACCCTCGCAACGCCCTTGTGCCGTCAGCCGCCGGCGAGCAGGGGCACGAGCTCGACCGGCTCGCCGGGTCGGCGGTCCGGCGCGAGTACGGCGAGGGCGTCGGCGTGGGCGGCCGCGCCGAGGTAGCCGGACTGGGTGGCGACGCTCTGGTGGGGCCGGGTGGGTGTGACGTGGGGGCGGGCACCGGTGATGGCCCGTACCTGGTGTCCGTCCCACCGCACGGGCAGGAGGCGGGTGTGGTGCTTGTCGGCCGGGATGTCGTCGGCCAGCGCGGCCCGGGGGAGGCGGGGGAGGGCCTGCCCGGCGAGCCCGGCCAGCAATGGCCGGACGATGGTGGTGGCGGCGACGAGGGCGGCGAACGGGTTGCCGGGCAACCCGACGATCCACCGTGCACCGCGCTGGGCGAGCACCTGCGGGTGGCCGGGTCGGCACGCGACCCCGTCGATGTGGACGACGGCGTCGAGGTCACGCAGGACGCGGTGCAGATGGTCGGCCGGTCCGACGGAGCAGGCCCCGCCGACCACAGTTACGTCCACAGCGGACAGTGAGGCGGTCACGGCCCGGGTCACGGCGGCCTGATCGTCGCGCACGTATCGGACGACGTCGAGCTCGGCTCCCCAGGCCGGCAGCAGGGCGGACAGGGTGGGGCCGACGGCGTCGCGGACCCAGCCGGGGGCCGGCGCCCCGGCCGCCACGACTTCGTCGCCGGTGATGAGGATGCGGACCCGGGCGCGCCGGCGTACGGTGACGGTGTCGACGCCCACGCTGGCCGCCAGGCCGAGGGCCGCCGGGCGGAGCACATCGCCGGGGGACAGGACTTCCTGCCCGGCGCCGACGTACTCGCCGGCTCGGCGAATGTGGGTGCGCTGCTCAGTCGCCACGCCGTTCACCCCGACCGCGCCGTACACGACGTCCGCGTCCCGGTGGCTGTCCTCGTAGCGCAGGACGCGTTCGGTGCCGGGCGGCACCGGCGCACCGGTGGCGATCTCGACCGCGTGCCCGTCGGCCAGCGGCATCGGCGTCGGATGCCCGGCCAGGACGCGGCCGACGATGCGCCACGGACCCGGCCCCCGTACGGCGTAACCGTCCATGGCGGCGTTGTCGACGGCGGGCACGTCGACGGCCGCCAGCACCGGTCGGGCCAGGGTCCGGCCAGCGGCGTGGGCGAGCGGAACGGTCTCGGCCGGGAGCGGGCCGGCCAGCCGGTGGGCCAGGGTACGGGCCTCGTGCCACGACATCGCGGTGCTCCGCCGGTCGGCGGCCGGCCGGTTGGGGATCGTTGCCGTCATCGCACCCGTCCCTTCTGGCTAGGGGGCTACGCCGGGCTCGCGATCCAGTGGATTCTTTAGATATGGCTGTGGGCGGCCGCAGCCCAGGGCGACATCGGAGAGCCGCATCAGTCCGTCGCCTTCCTCGTTCGTTGCCGATCGACGTCGTAACGCTAAACCTCGTATTGACGCGCGGGCCAGCGGCGTCGTGTGAGCGTAGGCACAACAGCCGCCACGGGCGTCAGTCGCTGACAGGCGTCGGGTCCGAATGGCCCGCGAAGAGGGGACTTTCGGCCCTGGCGTGGCGATCCGAGCGCCGGTGCTCGCGGGCTGGTCGAGCATCGCCCAGGTCACGAGCAGGGCCAGCGCCCGTTGATCTAGGGCATAGAGTGGTGGTTGGAGATCGATTCACCACTCTACGCCCTAGATGTCGTGTCCACGGAGGTTGGTGACGCGGCTGATGGGTGGTTTGCCGCCGAGTGCGGTGTGGGGCCGGTGGTGATTGTAGATGTGTTGCCATCG